>Ga0256404_1002497_pt1 | contig 40550 bp, 37 predicted proteins | sample RumenRJG_01DNA_FD_185990 | JGI IMG/M metagenome (GOLD analysis project Ga0256404, IMG submission 185990) | Bovine rumen microbial communities from Lethbridge, Alberta, Canada - RJG_01 | ecosystem: Host-associated > Mammals > Digestive system > Stomach > Rumen | place: Canada: Alberta | collected... | reverse complement strand
TGTCGTAAGGGGTCTTCTCTGGTACCAGTAGTTTGCCTTATAGATTGAACTGTTCACTGGATCGTTAAAAGCAGGCGCATCAGTTGGTTGTGGTTATCTTATTCGTTTTGTAAAGTTAATGACATTGCGAAAAATGAGGCTTCTTGTGCAAATGGCTGCCGAAAAACATTCACGAATTTTCCTCAATCGGAATAATCGTCATCATTCCGAATCCATATGCCTTTTTCTTTCCGATACCCTGCGTCAGCGCATGGCGGAAAAGTTCTGCGTTCTGAACACGCAGCATGCCCTCATAAGCAACACGACTCAGTTTTACTGGACGCATTCCGGATTTCCTTAAAACGACGAAGCGGCGGTCAGTAATTGCGTACTGATCAGGGATCAGTTCAAACCCGTTTTTTACATCCCGTTTTTCCAGAAATCCAAGCTGCTGGCTGACCGTGATCTCTGGGAAGACCCGTCCTCTTCCTTCCGCACGGTTCGATACGGAATGGACAGGATTCAGGACTGCCCGAAATCGGTAAGTCTGTCCTTCTTTGATATGATTCAGAAAATGATCATATTCTTTTGTTTCTGCAGATCCCGGAACACCGTATTTCTCAAGCTTTGTTAAATCCGGCTTGTGCGTGCTGACGACCAGAAGGTACGTTTTTCCCCGAAGAACATCCAGACGCCAGAGCTTCCTGCTGCGTACACCCTGTTCATCTGGGAAGCTGTTTTCAACCCAGCTGTGATAAGCACCAATGTGGGTCAGATCCCTGATTTTCTGACGATTTTTTGTATCCAGTTCGACACGTGATAAGTACATCTTTATTCCTCTTCTTCTGAAACCCATGCAAATGCATCATGTTCCTGCCGGCCGCTGTCCGCATCCGGCAGCTCAACCAGTGTGCAGCTTTCCCGTCTCAGCTGATACCACTGCCCGCACTGCGCAAATGAAGATACCCTGTCCCGTCTGAAGGACTGTTTTCCGCCCGGCAGCAGGTCGGCATCCGCGTACAGATAGATCGGTTCCCGGCGCATCCGTTTGTACCAGCGTTCCGCCTGCCATGGCGCGGTCCGCAGGGCCGAAATGACATCCAGATCAAGCACATCGAACACGCAGTCCGCAGTCACCGGGCACGACCGTCTGCCCATATACAGCTGGAAGTACGGGTGCCGCAGGGCTTCCTCAATGTCTGCCATCCACTGATCGTCTTCATGTCCGACCGCGGCGAGGAAGACCGCATCTTCCAGATAGTACCGGTGTGTGACATAGGTCCGTTCTTCAACGGGGTCAGGGCTGTATTTGTATTTGTGGGCCGTCTGGTAGTCTTCCATGATCCGGCCTTCCTGATCCGCCCGCACCGCAAAATGGAGCTGATTCAGGCGTCTGATCTTTTCATCTTCCGACCTTCTGAAGCCGCATGCAGCCGCGATCATGCCGATCACCGCGCTTTTGGACGGGTACAGGTCCGTATGGCGGCTCTCAAAATGAGAAGACGTCCCCCATGACTGCAGCGGGCCGGCAAATTTTAAAAGGATTGTTTTCATACTTTGACCGCCTTTTACATCAAGTCCTCAAGCTGATCCAGATCATGCAGCAGGTCCCGAAGACTGTTTTCCTCTTTGCCTTCCGGCTCTTTCGAAGTCTTCTCCTGTGTCAGATACAGCGTAAGCAGCGGCTTTTCGACAAACTTCTCTGTCTTTTCGAGTTCCTGAAACAGACGCTCTACTGATTCGGTCACATATCCGTCATGGGACCTGACCGGCTTTTCATACGCGCTGACCAGACTCACCGGCCTGTCTGCCCTGATGTTCACCATAAGGGCCTGCGGAAGCGTATCGTTTGCGAAAGCGTTGATCTTGCCGGACGGCATGGAATTGGAAAACGCCTCGACAAACAGCTTCAGCGCGCGGACGGCGTTTTCTTTGCTTCCGAGCTGACGGACTAGCTCATGGACGGCTACGTTCGCATACCGGTACAGCGTGTTTGAATTATATTCAAACGTGTCGATCATGGCGGCGCCTGCTTTTCCTTCCGGCACTCTGTCATCCATCGCGGTGTAATAGTCAAATTCCGTCTGGACGGCGTGTGTGGAAATCGCGTGGGCAACCTGCGCGGAAGCGTCCTCGTTGAGAGAGGGATCATCGGCAACCATACGGCCGAACAGAGCAATGTCAACATCGGGGCTGCCCTGAAGGATTTCCTTCAGCGATTTTTTGTCGAATGACTGACTTAACGCAGCCTGTGCCAGAAGGACCGCCTGTTTCTTTCCGAGGAAAAATAACGCCTTTGCCGTTCTTTCTTCCTTATCTGTCTTGATGCCCGCCTTGTTCAGCGCTTCCTCTGCCAGTTCCATCGCGTCCTCTTCTCCGACGGAAGCATCCAGCTCCCGGATCTGCTCCGCGACATACTCGACAACCCGTTTTGTCCGGACACCGAGGTCGGCCCCGCTGTGCTCTGCAAAGTACCGGCGCATTGCCCGCTTCCATGCCTGTGAGCTCACTCTGGCGCGCCGTACGCCGCCATACTGTGCCGTTTTCGGGCTGCCGGAATCGTCACGGTTGATATTGGATGGCGGAAGCGTCTGGATCACGTGGATATCAAGGAACAGTCTGTGTTCGTTCATTTGTTTTTTCTCCTTTTTTCTTGCTTTGTTAATCCGTATTTTTTCTCTTATTTTTTAGTCTGTATCTTCCGTTTTCTGCCCGTCGGCCGGCTTCGCGTAGGAAAAATATTCCTGTGCCCAGCGGAAGTAGAGCTTTTCTCTGCTTCCGCGCTGAAAATAGAGCAGGTCGCTCGCGAGACGAGGAAAGTTAATGGTCATGCCGGTGTGGCTTTTGACGGCTTTTAAGATCTGCCGCAGGTGGTGGGTCAGTTCCTCGTAGGTGTCCGAGGAAATCAGCGCCCTGAATTTCCGGTTCAGTGCCGCCGGATTTTCCAGGTCCCGTCCGCTGCGGAGCGACCTGCCGATGGAGCCCTTATAGGTGGGATCGGATTTCACCGTAACGGCTGATCCCTGCATGCAGACGGCATACATCTGCAGCGCTGTGTATATCGCTCTTTCCTCCGGCGTCTCATGCCCGTCCGGGCTTAAAAACTCCGGCGGCAGATGGTAAAACAGAAGCGGCCAGACCTCTTCTGCTTCCGAAAACGGCTTTCCGATGGAATTTCTGAGTACCGCCAGCACCGCGGCCTTCTGGACGCCGTACTCTTTTCCGTGCTCAATCCGCACGATGATCCGGTTTGTTACTTTCCAGACTGACTTCTTTTCTGTCTGTTCGTTCTCCACTCGGTTTACTCTCCTTTCCCAGCTTCTTTGCGAGCTGATGCTGCAGCTTGTTATAGGCCGTCACGATATTGATCATGTGCCCGTCCGCTTCGATCCCGGCATAATCGCGCGCCGTTGCCCGCCGGACTATCGTCCGGGCCTGATATTCCGTGATATGCCGTAAGGTATCGCTCCATTCCGCTGCCCGGCTTTCCTTTGCGTCGTCCGGGCTGAGGCTTGCCAGCCATCGCCGGAACGGATCATTGATCGCCCAGTAGAAACTTTTCATGCCTGAATCGATCAGCACTTTGCCTGAACGTTTTGTCGTCTGATTGCGGATTTTTACGACGTCTGATAAAAAGGCCCAGTAGATTGTGGCAACCTGTCCGGTGAGATCAGCTGCCCCGATGGTCCAGTTCAGGTCGGACGGGTCAGAAATCATCAGGCTGTTGATTTCCAGCGAATCCGCGATCTCATCAACCGGGACCCATGACGTCGCGTTTTCATCATCCTTCAGGCCGACCGCGTGTATGGTCATCTGCCTGCTTCCAATCGTTTGCCGGATATTGTTCAGATGGGACAGGACTTCCGGACGCCTCTGGTCATTCCCGGATGACGGCATGGCAATCACGCCGAATGACCGCCACATCGCCCGGTCCGACATGTGTTTCCTTGGCGTATAGTGATCCTTGTGCTCGCCAGATTTATTGAAATGCCAGACGGTCATCGGTTCGAGAAAATTGTCTTCGTGTTCAATGGCCGGGAGCTTCACTGTTCCGATTTCTGTCCGATCCGTATCCAGTTCCGGGTCGATGCAGATGGCCCGGCTCCAGTTCGTATAGAGCTGTGCCAGATTATTGATTCTTTCGCCCTGCATGAGCCGTCTCATGTTTTCTTCCCCGCTGACTTCCCAACAGGGAGATTGTTTCTTCGTGCCGTATGCCCGGTCCGCATAGGATGGAATATCGTTTAAAAGAATTGTTTCAAACAGATTGTCCCCTTCCAGATACAGGCCGCCAAGGTCAAACAGCCATCCCTTGGACGGGCTCTGCCCCTCGCCGACCAGACTTGCCTTGTCAAACAGGCCGGTGTACCCCTGAAACATGATGAGCCATCGCGCCAGTTCAGCGGATGTCATGCGGTCTTTGCCCTTTTTCTTTCCTTCGTCAGCGACGGGGGAAAACAGGGCCGTCTTGTTTTTGCTTTCCGAGATCAGGCGGTTGATCGTCCGTCCCGCTACCAGGGTCGGATGGCCTTTCTTCAGGTATGTATCAATTTCGGGCCTCGTGGCCTGATAAAACGGATAGGTTTCGTCGAACAGATAGAAATGGTCCCGCCATGCTTCAAGATACCGGCAGACAATGTCCGGGAAATGGCCGGCCGTCCACAGAGAAGTCCATGTCATTTCCTGTGCCTTTATGTAGCCTTCCGCATCATTTTCTTTCACGCCGCACGTCTGCCGCATCTGCTCGTCCACGGTCAGATACGGATACGGCTCTCCCTTACTGTCGAACCGTGAGAAAACCGTCCGTACAACGGCCAATAGGAGCCGCAGCGTGGCAAAGTTCTGTGTTTCCATTTCGCCTGCCAGCCGCCTGTACTTCTCCGCGTGGCGGAACAGTTCCAGCAGGGATATGTCGGTCTGTCTGCCCTCGTTTGGCAGAACGGCAATCCACGGCTCGTCCAGCAGATTAAATCGGCTCATGTCTGTATCCCCTCACTTTCTTTTTTCTTTCTTCTATTTTCTGATATGGGCGCCCATATGTCAAATTCTCAGGGTCCGCAAACGTACCCTGAAACGAAGGCATTGTCTGAATATTCTGCTTTTGTCTAGGGAAAGAAAAACCGGACGCGCCAAAAAGCACGCCCGGTACACAAAAAGGACTGCCGCTCATGCACTGCCATGCATGTTCCATGATGAGGGGATGGACTTGCGGCGTCCATATAGTATATGCAAGAAAACGAAATGAAAAATGAAAAATCCGGAATATGGTTGCAAAAAAAAGAGCCTGCCCCGTGGAAACACGGGGCAGGCCCAAGACTTTTCTGCTGATTTTTCCGTTGTCTGCCAACCCGCCGGCCGATCTGTTCGGCACATTTGTGGAGTTTTTCCGCTGCTCTCCAGCCCGCCAGCCGTATTGTCTGGCTCAGATGTCAGATTGTTAAGGTGTCAGCGCACCCGGACGGACGTATCCGTTCTTGCAGGAATAAAATACCACAGGCCGCGAGCTTCTTTCAAGTGGCCAGCTATGGTTTTGCCGCTGCCGTCTCCTCTGGAAGAAATTCCAGTCTCAGACGCATCCCCATTCCCGCTGCCAGACGCTGCAGTGTCCGTATGGACGGATTGGCATTGCTGTTTTCCATCCGGCTGATCGTGCGCATCGAGATACCGGTTTTCTCGGAAAGCTCCTTGCGCGTCAGCCCGGTCCGCTTTCTGCCATCGATCAGCGCCTGCGCGATGGCCCGTTCTGGCTGAAGCGCCTCATATTCTTTCCGGAATTCGGGATCTTTCATCTGCTCCGCAAGGAAATCATCGAACTTTGTACTCATGGCTGCATCTTCTCCTGCATGTGACATCCCCGCGACTTTAGTCGCGGGAGGATGTCAATGCTTTTTTCTTTTCCCGCGCTTTTCTCCTGGCTGTTGTCTGTATTTTCGCAATCAGTTTTTTGTGCTCTTCTGTTAACGCATCGTCGTCTTTGGCGGCTGCCACGGTCATTTCCATATACATCTTGATACCGTCGGAAAACTGCATGGCGATCACGTCAGTGATATCGTCCAGATAATACCCGGTCAGATAGTAGTCACCAAGATTCTGCAGAAGAAGGATCTGATCCTGCATGATATCCTCTCCTTTTTCCGCTTTCTTTTCTGCCTGCCTGACAAAAGCGCAAAAGCGGAACGGATTGTCTGTGATGGAGCCGGACGCAAGATCCTCTGTCCTTTCCTCTTCTTTCTGCTCCAGCCACTGGTACAAAATGCAGATTTTTTCTGACTGAAGCGTGGTTTTCAGCAAATCAAAATATCCATACTCTCCCCTGATTTCCGGACAGAGGTGGGAACTTCCGCATGCGTCCGGTTGTAACCCAGAAACGTCTTGAGGACGTTCTGCGCGGCTTTCGCCGTGCCATGCTTGTCCGGATTACCGGGATCAAGCATGACCTTTTTGTTCAGATACGCCGGGTTCCCGTCCGTCCCGGTGCCCCGCACAATATATTCCGCCAAATGTTCCTCCCTCTTTCTTTTTTTTATGGCCGGACCGGGCGGCAGGGGGTCAGTCCCCGCTGCCTTTGCCTGCCTGGTCCGTCCGTTTTACCTTCTTCGTCTGTTTCTTTTTCGCTTTGCCTTTCCCGGCTTTCTTCTCTTTCTCCTCCTGTTTCTTCTTCCGCTTCTTTCCGACAAGCACAATCACCGCGCCTGCGGCAGCGGCGATTGCCCCGGTCAATACGTACGGCATCTGGCTGTTCATGAAGCGCACGAATGCGTTTGTCGTGACGAGCACGCGGCACTTCGCTTCATCCGACGCATTTCCCGCCATGTCCTTTGCCACCGCGGATACCGTCTGCCACTTGCCGGAATCTTTGAGCGAAAGCGTGATCTTTCCGTCCAGCTTGTCGAGGTCATCCGCCGAGTATGTCTTCGTCTCACCGTCCACCGTGACGGTAAGCGACTTCACCCGCGTGTTGTCCGATGCGCTGACGGCTATTTTCCTTGAGGAAGCGTTGTACGCCGTGCCGTTTTCGACGCTCGTAATCACAACGGACGGGGCTGTCTGGTCGATCACCAGGGTGATCGGGTGGTCTTTCAATTTGTTGTCCTGCCGGTTCCCGGCGGCGTCTGTGGACGTAATCAGCACTTCGTAAAGTCCTTCCTTGTCAAAGAGGCCGCCCTTCAGCGTGTACGCGTACTTCTTCCAGTCGTTCGGCCCGGACTTGTCCGCGATCGTGCAGTCCTTCCCGTCCAGTGTCTCCGCCGTCCCGTCATGCAGGAGTGTCACCGTCTGGTTTTCGAGCGAATCGACGTTTGTCTCGTAGATCGTAAGGTTCTCGCCCTTCTTGTGGTAGCGCTTCTTCAGGTACTTTTCCGTATCCGGCGCGTAGGAGAAGTTCGAGCCGAAGCGGTTGATGGAAAACGTGATGCTCCTGGTCTGCTCGTTGCCCGCGAGGTCGCGGAACGAGGCCGTCAGCGTATAGATATCATCCTGATCTTCTGTATCCGGGAAGTCCGGAAGGGTCACGACCCCGCCGTTTTTCGCTGCCGTATAGGTGCCGGTGACTTCCTTTTCTTCGTGCCGCACGCCTTTCAGGGTCAGTTTCACGCTCTTTTTGTCGTAATTGGTGTCGGCAAACTCAATCCGCGGGCTCACAGAGCCGCGGTAGGCTTTCCCGTCTTCGACGCCCGTGATGCGGATCGTGCCCTTCGTCGTATCGATCGTAAACGGCTGTGAGGCATACTCCGCGGCCTTGTTCCCGGCCAGGTCCGTCATCCCCAGCGTAAAGGAATAGTCGCCGTCCGCGCTGAAGACAAGCCGTGCCGTGTGGGTATCGCCGCTCGTGCGCCATGCGCCGATAGACGGGGCCGTGATGCCCTTCCCCGAAAGCGCCGCCTTGACATTGGCCGTAAAGAGCTTCGCGTCAAAGTTGTGCTCCTTCACCGTGATGGTCGCGGTCCGTGTCCGGCCGAAGTACGTGCCGTCCGGCTGGTCGTAGCTGACGGAGATGACCGGGGCTGTCCGGTCAATCGTAAAGCGGTCGGTCCGGCCGAGGGACGTCTTGTTCCCGGCCTTGTCCGTCACGTCCATCGTGAACGTGTAGTCCGCGTCCGCGCTGTACGTGATCGTGCAGGTGTGCGGGCACATGTCCGAGACCCCGTCGCCGCTTCCCGTGTGCCACGCGCTGATCTGCGGTTCCTTCCCGTCCGTGCCGGTGATGTGGAAGTTCACCTTCTTCGGGTCAAAGTTCCGCTCGTAGACCGTCACAGTCGCGGTCCGCGCGGTGTTAAAGTAGCTTCCGTTTGCCGGGGTGTTCTTGTCATAGGACACTTCAATCCGCGGGGCTGTCGTATCGATGTTCACGGTCGTCTCGCGGGAGGAGACATTGCCGGCCCAGTCGGTCACAATCGTCCGCACGACCACGTTGTTGGCGTTGTTCTTTGCCGCATCGACCGTGACGTGCATAATCGTGTTCTTTGTCCGCCCGGCCTTGTCCGGGAAGTTCTGCGTCTCCCGCTGCGTGACCGTGCTGCCGTTCACAACCTCAACCGTGACGCTCTTTAAGCCTGCGTACGTGCCGCCGCTCACCGGATCGGACGCCGCTACCGTGACGGGAACGCTGCCGCCGTAGACGCCCTCAGACGCCTTCACATCCATCGAAATTTCCGGCAGGGCCGGGTCCGTATGGTCGGCAATCATCGCGCCCTTTGTGCTCACGTAGGAGACGTTGCCGGCCCGGTCGGTGATCCGGGCGTAGACGACGCACTGGGAGTCCGGCGAGACGGCAAGGTCCCCGCTCCACGGCTGCCAGGAGACGTTTCGGAGATCGGCGAGCGTAAGCGCCGGAAAGTCCCCGGAGGCATCCATTGCCGGCACATACTTGTAGTAATACACCGAGGCAACGCCCGAAACCGGATCGGACGCATCGCGCGTCACCGCAATCGGGTTTTTGCTGATAAACGTAAACCGGGACGAACCGGAGAAGCCCGTGTACCGGCCCGTGCCGTCAGAGCTCGTGACCGTGATCGAGCCGGACGGGGCCGTCTTGTCAACCGTCACGCAATGCTCCGGGTAGACGACCGCCTGGTTCCCGGCAAGGTCCACGCACTGGGCCGTCAGCGCATAGACCGCGTCTCCCGCAAAGGCAGGGAGCGAGCCGGTATACGTGTTACCGTCCTTCTCCCATGTACCGGCCTGAAGGGCAGAAAGATAGCTGCCGTTATAGTTCCCCGTGCTGCGGCCCGCCGCATCGGTGGCGGAGACTCTTGCCGAAACGCCCCCGGCCGTAAAGTTCCGGTCGGTCACGGAAATCCGTGCCCTCACTGTCTGATTGGTCGCGTAGTCCGTATCCCGGCGGGTCCCGATCCGGTCCGTGATGTCCGTGCCGGACTGCGCGTAGGAGACACGCAGCACCGGGGCCACCTTATCGACCGTAAAGGCGGACGTGTCCGCCCGCACGGTCCCCGACGCATTCCCGAACGTATCCGTGCAGGAAAAGGCAATGCCGCTGTAGTCCGTGTCGGAATCATCAAGGCACCCGAACTCGATCGCGTAGGTATTCGTCCGGCTGTCGGTGAGGTCCCTGCTCTCCGTCCCGGCTCCGGAATCCGTATGGGAGGAGACACGGACGCCATACGAAAGCGCCGCCCCACTTTCCAGCTGGGCCATCGTAAAGGTATGGACCGTGCCGTCCGCCGTAAAGGTGATCTGCGCCTTGTCCGGGGAGAAATTCCGCTCGGTAAAGGACGTGGTCATGGTCTTCGTGTGGTTATAGTAATGGCCGTTCCTTGCGTCCGATGTGTCAAACGAGGTGGCGACTTTCGGCGAAACCGCGTCCATCGCGATCGTCTGCTCGGACGTAGACGTCCGTCCGGCCCAGTCCGTCGCCGTGACGGTGATCCGCACCGCGTTGCTTTCGATGACCGGCACGTGAATCGCGCCGCTGATAGTTTTCTTCCGGACACTGCCTTCCGCGGCAAGGCCCGTCGCGTAGACGACGCCCGTCCGGTCGTCCGTCACCGTATAGCGGATGTCCTTCATGCCGGCGTAGGCCCCGCCGTTTGCCGGGTCGGACGCGGACACGGCAATCTCTGCCGGGCCGCTGTACTTCCCGTCCGCCGCGTCCAGTGTGAGCTTCGGCGCGTCCGGGTCCACGTGATCGACAATGATGCCGCCGTCCGTGGACAGATACTTCACGTTTCCGGCCTTGTCTTCCGCGCGGACATAGACAAGGGCAGCCGTATCCGTATCAAGAGCTACCCCGTCATCCGGAAGGTTCTTCCAGTCAAGGCCCGCCATGGCGGACGGCGAATCAAACGTCTCCCCGTCCGCGTCCCGTTCGTCGATGACCGCGTACGAAAGCTTGGCAAGGCCCGCTGTCGCGTCCGTAATTGACGGAAGGAGCGTCACCTTGTCAAGATCAAAGAGCTTGAACAAAAGTCCTTTAAGGCCCGTCGCCGCTTCCGTATCCGTGAGGGCGTGCGTCAGGTCCGTCTCTTCTCCATTGCTTTTTCTTGCCTTGATCGTGCCTTCCGGCGCCCTGGAGTCAATCGTGAGGTACGCCGGCGCAAGGACGGCTTTGTTCCCCGCCAGGTCTTCGCAGGAGGCCGAGACGGCGTAATTCGCGTCCCCGGTAAACGAAGGCAGGGTCCAGCTGTGCTTCTTCCCGTCCGCAAGCCACGTGGCATCTCCCGCATCATAGACGTTTACGTCTTGTCCGTCCGCGTCCGTCTGCCGGACCGTGACGCCTGCCTTCTCCGGCGCAAAGTTCCCATCTGTTACCGTGAGCGTTCCCGTGACCGCCGTGCGGTCATAGTAGGGGCTTACGGCTTTCGTGCCCGGCGTGATGGCATATCCGCTGCTGTTGACAAAAGCGGCGCGGATCACCGGCGCGACTTCATCGACCGTAAAGGAAGACGCCGCCGTGCCGGACAGATCCGCCTCCTGCCCGTCGTAGAGAATGCCGACTTCATAGCTGTTTTCGACCTTCTCTCCGTTTCCGCCGAATCCGAGAACGTAGGTATTCGTCCGGGCATCGGTGAGGCTCCCCACCTCGTAGCTTCCCTGGGTGTCCTTTCGGTCTGCGGCAAGGTAGACGCCGGGGACATCCCCGCGCCGGATCTGCTCCGCCGTATACGTGCCGCTCTTGCCGTTCACACTGATGCGGAAGGCAAGTTTCCCCTCATCAAAGTTCCGCTCGGTCACGTCTACGGTAAGCAGCCGGTCGTGGGCAAAGTACGAGCCGTTCTTTGCGTCATCCGTATCGTAGGAGGCGGAAACCGTCGGGGCCGTCGTGTCGATCATGAGGTGCCGGGATGCCGTCACGGCATTTCCCGCGCGGTCGGTCACGGTCACGCGGAGCTCGACGTTGTTGGAATTGCACGTCTTTGCGTCGATCGTTCCGGCAAAAGTTACTCCCGAGGACGCATCAAACGACCCGATGGTCCCATCCGAGGGCTCCGTGATGTCCCTTGTGTCCACGACCTGTCCGTCCGCCAGGGTCTCGACGTGGACCTGGGCGATGCCGGTATGCGAGCCGTCATCCGCCTTGGGGTCGCGCACCGTCACGGTGTACGGCACGTCTCCGTCATAGGGGCTGTCCGCGTCAATCCCGCTGATCGAAACAGCCGGGGACGTCGTATCGTAGACGTAGCCGTTTGACCCGTAGACCGCGCTGTTCCCGACGTTGTCTTCCGCGCGGACAAGGACCAGCCGGTAGCCGCTTTTGGCCCCCGGTACGGCGATGTCCCCGTCATCCGGCACGTCTGTCCAGTCCGTGCTGTCCGAAAGGGAGGCGTTCTTTAAGGCAGTTTCCGCCTCATCCGCTGTTTTGATCTTCACAATCGCATACTGGAGGGCCTTCATGCCGCTGCCGTCCCCGTCGCCGGCATCGATATGCAGCGTAAAGCCGCTTTCCCGCAGAATCTTCGGGAAGGTTAAGGTGTTGACGCTTGTTTCCTTCTCATCTTTCTTCCCGTATGTGCCAAGCTCCGCAAACGTAACCGAAGGCGCGTCCGCGTCCACACGGGCCGCCCCGGAGGGAATGGAAAACGCATGGCCGCCGGATGGCTGAAGCTCCGTGCCGGACGATTCACTGTCCACGATCCTGTACGGAGCGGAGATGTCGCCGGATTTTGCGTCAGACGCGACCGGGATATCCGCCCGCTCCGTCCCGCCGCTTGTAAAGAGGACGGAATCATAGAGGGACGTATCTGTTAGCTTATAAACCAGCCGTCCACCCGGACGGACAAAGACTGTGCTGCCGCGAAGGTAGGCCGCGTCGCTCTTCTCCATGTCCGGGGTCAGCAGGTTCCAGGCATCGCTTTCGCCTGCCGTCGCGTTCGTTACGGTAAGGTCGGCTGTGCTTCCCCCGCCGGTCAGATGGAAGTTCCCGGCGTTTGCGTCTTTGATCTGAAGCTGAACCGCGCCGCCTGTCGTTCCCGTATGCCAGGTCCCGGCTGTGACCAATGCCTCCGCATAGTCAGACAGGTCAAGGCTCTCCGCCTCTTCCTTTTCCGCATCGGTGAGCCCCGATGTATCCACGGACAGAAGGCTCCCGGCTGATTCCGGAACCTTCCCCGCGCACGCTGTTTTCCAGTCGTCGCTTCCATATACCACGGAGAGCCCCGCCAGCTTCACCGGAAGATCGAGGCGGTCAATCGTGACCGCCGGGCCTTTTGCCGGGGCCGTGAAGGCATAGTTCTCCGAGCCGGTCCCGGATACCGTAACCGCGCCAAGCGTCGAGGCGTGTGTCCCGGCATCCTTTGCGTCGGCCGCGCACGTGCCGGTGAGAACCAGGCTGTCCCCGCTCTCAAGAAGACTCGTGCTCACCGTTCCGGTCACGGCAAAGTCCGTGTTCCCGTCATAGGTCTTTTCCGTGCCGGTCCAGGTGATATCCGCGCTGTCCAGCGTGCCGAGGTCCTTTTTCGCCACGGTGAGCGACACGTTCTGGACCGACCCCCGGTAGAGGTCGGTGTCGCTTGTCCGGATCTGAAAGACCGCCGAACCCGCGCCGTGGATCGTCACCGTGCCGTCATGTTCCGTCGCCGTATCCGTCCCGGAGAGCTCCGTGACAGACACTGTCCCCGTATAATCCGACGGGATGCCGGCTGCCTCCCGCAGGCTGAACGGGGCGTCGCCGTATGTCTTCGTCACGGATACGTCCGCAAAGGACAGCTCCGTCTTCTGCTTGACTGTGACCGCGATGGTCTGGCTCTGCTCACTTACCGTGAGCGTGCCCTTGGCCGGGACATACCCGTCTTCGGAAATCGTGTAGGCAAGTTTTGTCCCTTCCGCGTAGCCGCTCAAGTCGAGCACCCCGTCTTCCGTCGCCGGGACCGCCAGGGAATTCCCGCTTTCATCCGCGATGGAAATCTCCGACGCGGAGATCTGCCGGCCATTCTGGTCGGTAAAGCGGGCGCTCCACGTCTGGGACAGCGTCACCGCGATGCTGCCGCCGCCAAACGTGAACGGCCCACCGTAGGTCCAGCCGCACCCGTCCGCATAGATGCCGTAGGTGTAGGTGTCAAGGCTGTCCACGGTGCCGTCCGGTGTAAAGGTCACGGTATTGCCCGCGACGGACACGGTGCCGTTTAACTTCGTCGTATGCGAACTGTCCGTATACACTTCCGCCGTAAGGCCCGTCGGCTCGCTTCTGTCCGGCATGGTCACGGTAAACGCCTGCGACGGCGCATCAATCGTCTCCGCGTAGGCAACCGCCGGCCCCGCGGCCGGCGGCATACTGGTGCCCGCGACCGCTGCCGCAAGGACAAGCGCCGCGACCTGCGCTGGTTTCTTTTTCGCCATATGAATATCCCTCCTCAATCTTATCGCTTATGCCTTGTCCGGCACCGCGCCGCTCGTGATCAGCACATGCCGCGTAAGGCGGAAGGCTGGCTTAACAGGTGCCTTCACCGCCGGTTCAGGCTGATCTGCCGCAGCAGATGTCTCTGCCGGCATCTTCCCGGAAGCCGTCCCGCGTGCATTCCCGCTCCCGTCTCCGGCCGCTATCTCCGGTTCCTGGGCAGCCGCTCTTGCGGACGCCTCCCCGTTTTCCCCGGATGGTGCTTGCATCGGGGCGGCATCGATGATCTCTGCCTTTCCCTGCTTGGACATATCCTGGGCGGCCGCTGCCGGGGAAGCCGTCGGCTCAGGCGCTGGCGCTGCCTCGCGTTCCGTCTTCTTCTCTGCTTTGCTCTCCGCTTTGCCTTCCGGCTTTTCTTCCGCTGCCGGTTCCGCCTTTGGCTTCGCGTCTTTATTTACGGCTTCCTTCACGGATTCTTTCGCTTTTTCTTTCGCCTGCTTTTCTTCCGCCCGCAGGATGTCGGACGGGTTCTGGACGGTATGCTTTTCCGGCACTGCCTCGTTATCTTCCGGTCTATACGCATACGGCCGCTCGCTTCTGTACCTCGCCCGTGCCTTCTGCATAAGGACCAGATAGTCGTGGAGATGGAAGCCAGCATACATCAAGATGGCAAGGCACAAGGCGGCAATGCCCGCCACAAGAAAGATCCCGGAAAGGCGGGTCAAAAGTTCAATTCTCGATACCATAAAGGGCCTCCCGGTCAGACAGGTTCTGGATGAGGACGCCAAGGGAAATCACAATGCTGACAGAAAATCTGGTACCGATGTCTTTCAGTTCCATCGCCTTGAGGCTCTGATCGTACCACGTGACGCAGGCGGCCCGAAGCGCGGTTTCCTTCGTGGGTTCCTTCTCCGAAAGCTCCCGGACCACCTGCGTCCGCATCTCTTCCATCCGGGCGGCAAACACACTGTCCGTGATGTCATGTGTGTCGCTTTCCGCATGCTCCGGCTCCGCGCAGGACCGGATCAGCCGCATGAGCGTGCCGACACCGGACTGATGCATGAGTAGCATATAGGCCATGACCGCCTTTAAAAGCGCATGCTCCGCTTCCCGTACCCATGGTACGCTGCAAGGGTCATGGTCCTGGCAGCCAAGAAAGATATCCACGACCGGACCGATGTCAAGTCCGGACGGGAACCGGATGAGGCGCAGCATGGCCCTGTCCGCATTCCGTGAGTCCCGCACCCACATGTTCTTCCGCTCCGCAAACTGATCCTCTGTTTCTCCGGGGTATCGCATGAGATCTTCCATCATCATTTCTCCTTTTCTTTCTGTATTCCCGTGCCGGCATCTGCCTGTCCGGCCTCATTTTCGTCCTTCTAGCACAGATCCTTGGTTTCTTCTGCCTTGTCCATGAGCTTCTGCATAAGCGCTTCCACCCGGCTCAAAAGCCAGGCCGAATGCTTCGTGCCTCCGTCCGGGACCCGAAGTGCCCGCACGCATCGGTCATACCGCAGAACGCAGGCTTCAAGGACGGGCTGCTCTCTTTCCTCTGTGATCTCCTGCCGGAGTTCTTCCATCCGGGCCGAAAACCGGCTGTCCAACAGATCGGTGATGGGACCGGATTCTGCCGTGTCCGCCCGTTCTTTGCACAGACGGACAAGCCGCACAAGCCCGGACAGGCCGGACGCATGCGTAAGCTGCAGGTAAAAGAGGGCTGCCTTGAGCAGATCCCCCTCTGCTTCCTGCGCCCACGGACGGGCGTACGGATCATAAGCCCAGACAAAGGCGTCCACGAACGGATCAATCTGCAGCGCGTCCGGGCACCATGTCACGCGCAGCATCCGTTCTGCCGCGTCTGCCCCGGACAAGTCCCGCTGCCGCTTTTTTCCTGCTTTTTCTGACATCGACTCCTCCCGTATCCTTACGCTTTCGTCTCCCTGCCGGCTTCCGCCATGGCCGCGTCCGCCCGTGCCAGCAGCTCTTCCCGTGCCTTCCGGCGGGCGTCCTCGTCTTCCGTCTTCCGCGTCAAGCTCTCCTGCGGCGCCCACCAGTCGTTTTCCCCGCATCCGGCCTTCTTCCGGGCTGCTTCCTGCTCCTTGTGGGCCGTCTCGGTACGGAACGGATCATCTGTATGTGCGGCTGTCTCCGGGCCCTTCTCCTTTTTTGCCGTCATGTCCTCTTCTCCTTTTTCTTCTGCCGCGCCTTCCGGCTTCGGAAAGCCGGGAAGGACAGACTCCGCATCGTCTGCGTGACCCATGTCTTCCGCGGCCGCAGGCGTGTTTGTCTCTGCCGTCTTGCGGGACTTCCGCACACGGCCCGTCTTCTTTTCAGACGACCGCTTTCTGGCCGCACGGCGGACCGTCTTAATTTTGTCCGCGTACCGTTTCGGGACCTGGGAGACCGGAAAGAGGATTGTGCAGACGTCCTCGTGTTCCAGCATCCCGCCGATGGCAAGGAGCTGTTCTTCCTTTGTGTCCGCTGCCTCGAACCGGACCGGAACCGTTTTGGCGGCGGATAAAAGACTGTTCAGTTCGAGTACCCGGATCGTATCGGTCTCCCGGCAGAAAATGACAACTGAGTCTCCGTCGTTTATCTCATCCGGGATATCACTGATGTGCTTGCTGTCCGTAATATAAAGCATGTTTCATCCTCTTTTCTTTTCCTCGTATAGTTTCGCTCACAGGCTATCAGAACTGATTTCATGTCATGCTGAATGTCTTTGACTTTTCCGCATTTCTCATAAGCAGAACTGGATCTGCTTTCCCACGGGGTATGTACCCAGTTTTCGGTTGGATTGGTTCTGTTTTTCGGTAAAACCGCACCCACTTTTCGGTGGAGCGTTCCGTTTTTGAATGACATGTTCCCCCAGCCTGAGGTGTATTGTCCGGGCCGCATTACCCGTTGGTGCCGGTATCCGGGCTGTCCGGAGTCGTCCGGCTTTCGGTCAGGTCATGGATCTGTGCCGACAGAAGATGGACCTTGACCTGCGCGAGCTCCGCTTCCTTTTCCGCGTCCATGAGCTTCAGTTTGAGCGCGCCCACTTCTTCCTTCAGGGCATCGTACCCGTCTGCTTTTTTCTCCGCGTCCGTGAGCTTTTCCGTGAGCGCCGCAATCGTTTTTGCCCGCTCATCCGCAAGTGCCCGGGCCATGTCCGCCTGCTGCCTTGCCTGTGCGGCTTCCCTGTCCGCCTGTCCGGCTGTCTGCCTGACGGTCTGCAATGCCTTCTCCGCGACTGTCCGCGCGTCCTCGGCGGTCCTCACACGCTTCTGCAGGTCCGCGATGAGATCATCCTTTCTCAAAAGCGCAGACCGGAACTCTTCCATCGCGAGGGCTCTGGCATTGGCCCCGTTCTCCAGCGCGTTGGTATACAGACGGAGCATCGCTTTGCTATGCATCTCGAACTCTTCAATATCGGAAGATCGCGACGGAATGGCCGTCTTTGCCTTGTTTAATTCAAGGACCTGAATCAGGTGATCGAAGCCCTGCGCCTGATTCATGCCGTTCTCTTCGCAGAACTTCCGGAACTTGCCCGCTGCCTCTGTCCCGATCCGGAAGTTCGTCTGTTTGATTTCGTTTTTCTGTTCTGTATTTTCGTCCATGTTCTCCCTTTCTGCCTGCTGCTTCTGATGCCGATAAGACGACTGATTCTTCCTGCGGTGCGTCAGGTCCAACTTGCGAATCAGTCTTTGGGGCTTGACTCCGGAAGGTTCCGGGGCTCCGGCCTGCCGGCTGCCTCTTCCAGTCTCCTGATTTTGCGGCGCAGCTTGCGGTTCTTCTGGCTGAGTTTCCTTACCTGTTTGTCCGCCTGCGCCTTTGCCTTCTCCGCCTTCCTCTTCTCCTTATCGGCTTCCGCGGCCGACATCGCAGCAGCTGCAACAACGTGCGCCGTAATATCTTGATCTTCCTCGTTCAGCGTTTCCTGCCGCCCCAGTTCCAGCATCTTGTCTTCAATGTTCTGCTCGATGATCCGCAGATAGGCGCTTATCAGCAGACTGTTGCCCGCCTGAAATGTCGGAAGGTCTGCTATCTTTTCCGACAGAACGGGACGGCCGTCCATCGCCTTGAGATAGATGTCGGTCATCTGCCGCATATCCGCCTTAAACGACGCGGTATACTTCTCCTTCTCTTCCTCTGTGACCTTATGCTCAAGCATCTGCAGATAGTGGCGCAGCATGACCGCTGTATAAAACTCAAAGAGCTGAATATCCGCGGCCCGTTCCGGGAGGAGGGAGACGGCCTTGTCCATCAAGACAAGTGTCTTGACCATTCCGGCTATGCCGGCTCCGCTTTTGGGAATGGCCTGCCTGATTTTGCTTTTTCTTTCCGTGTTTTCGCTCATGGTCTTCTTCCTTTTCTGCCTGTTCCTTATCCGTTCTGCTGCCCTGTGGCAAGGCCCAGTGTCTGCAGTGTCTGCCGCGCGGACGCGATGTTGGCGTCAATGGCAGCGGCATCCGTCCCGTCTGTGTCCGCGTTGTATTCCGGGGACGCGAGCACGTCTTCCGACATATGCGCGTCAATCTCCTCAAGCTCCGCTTCCATCTGATCGACAGTCACGCCCGCGCTGTAGAACTCCATCGCGTGGGCCGCGGTCTGGTATGTCAGCTCCTTGTACATGACGAGCGCGGTCTTTACGTTGTCCTCCCGCACGATGTCGCCGCTGGTCAGCGTCGTGAGGTCTGTCCAGTAGTCCCCGTAGGAGACACGGCTGTCGCCGGCCTTGTCCTCGCTGCTTAAGTTCTGGTAATACTCCGCGATCTTGTGGAACCGGGTCGCCCGCTCCTTCTTTGAGGAAGAGAGCGTGCTGCTGTTCATCGCTTCCGCAAACCACGGCTTTGAGAGGATCTTGTTGCCGGCCCCCTCGTAGTAGTAGAAATACGCAAGGCCGAGATGGTAGCAGAACGTGTCGTAGTCCTTCCGGTTTCTCCGCAGGGATTCCTCGATCGTGCGGGACGCATGTTTTCCCTGATAGCCAAGCAGCGCGGTCAGGCTGTCCGCCTCGTCCTTTGAAAACGTGCCGTCAGACAGGTCATCATCAAGCAGCGCCTTATACGGCTCCCCGTTTTCCGGCTCAATCCGGATCGCGGCCTCGTAAGCGCTGCGGCGTCCTTCCGCATCGGCAGCGGTTTCTGCCTCGTGAATCCGCGCGTCATACGTGCGGCTCTGAAGCGACCCCGCATAGATCCGGGTGCCCGCGCTTCCGGCAAGAAACAGGACTGACAGGGCGCACATGGCCGTAAACGCGTGCCACTTGCGCTTGTGGGCTTTGAGACGCGCGTCGTCCAGTTCCGTGTAATGTTCCAGCGCAAAGCGGAGCTCGTCCGCCGTCTGGTAGCGGTCCTTCGGGTCGCTCTGGGTGCATTTTAAGATGATCCGTTCAAGACCGGACGAGAGCGACGGGTCCCACTCACGGATCGGACGGATTTCATACGGGGGCTTCGTCGGATTGTGGCCGGTGACGAGATGGTACATGGTCGCGCCGAGGTTGTAGATATCCGTCCGCGCGTCCGTCTGGCCGATGCCGCCGTACTGCTCCGGGGCCGCGTAGCCGCGCGTGCCGAGGCAGGTCGTATCCTCCGTGCTGCCCGCCTTGTACTCGCGGGCCGTGCCGAAATCGATGAGGACGACATTCCCATCCGGCTTCAGCATGATGTTCGCCGGCTTCATGTCGCGGTAGATGATCGGCGGGTCCTGCGCATGCAGGTAGGAGAGGACGGAACAGAGCTGGATCGCCCAGTCCACGACGGCCTCTTCCGGCTGCGCGCCCTTCTGGTCGAGGAGCTTCTTTAACGTCTGGCCTTCCACGTAGTCCATGAGGATGAGGTACGTGTCGTCATCGCGGTCGATGACATCAATGATGCTCGGCAGATGCGGGTGATGGAGACGCTTTAAGATATTGATCTCCGTGAGGAGGTTCTGACGGATCACCTCGTCGCTGGCTTTGCCGGATTTCCGCACTTCCTTCACGGCCCACTGCTTACCGGCCGATTCATTGATGGCAAGGTACACAGTACTCATGCCGCCCTTGCCGATCTGGTACAGGATTTTATATTTTCCGTCGATGACGGACCCGATTTTTAACATGCTGCCTCTTTTCTTCTGCTCTCACAGGTTCAGCGCTTCAAGAAGCGCCCGGATCACTTCACTTTCCCACGCCTCGTACGGCTGGTCATCGCCCACCTGATCCGCCACATGCCGCTCAAGGAAGACCGTCTCAAGCGGCCGCCGGTCGGCCACGGCTCTCAGATACAAATGAATGCCCGGTTTCCAGTCGCGAAAGGTGCCGTCGCTCTCCACCGTAAATCCGGGAATGATGTCCAGTGCCGCCACCAGGCACGCCGTCACCACCGTGTCGTACGGCCGGTGGTCTGTTCGGCAGAACGCGCTTCCCTGGCCGGGCCGCAGCTCAAACGGCTCAAAGTCCCCGCCCAGGGTTTCTGATCCGTTGAAGGCGATCCGGGTATCCGTGACAACCGGTTCTTTTTCGATGCCGAGCGGACCCGCGAGGGCGATCCCTTCGGCCCCGGCTCTGCCCAGGATCTGCCGGCACGCCTCCGCAAGCTCCCCGAAATGCCGGCTCCCTTCCGTCTTTGGCATGCGCCAGTAGTGTGTGTAGCTCATGGTGTTTCTCCTTCCGCCGCGCGCGTGTCCCGCACGAGGATCACGGAAATGTTGTCCTTCTCTTTCCGCTTCTTCACGTACTCGACGGCGCTCTTTGAGGCCGCCCGCATGGCCGCCTCGTCCCTAAGAAGCGCGGGGGAAAACACCATACCGATCTGCATGTCCGGCAGGGCGTGCCGGAGCCCGTCGCTGCAGAGCAGGAAGACGTCATCCGGGCCGTAGGTCCCGCTTCCATAGGCCGGGCAGGCGGTCCCTTCCGCGCCGATGCACTGCAGCAGGATATGGCGGCGCGGGTCCTTCGCCGCCTCTTTCGGCGTCAGGATTCCCTTGTCGATTTCCTGCTGGACCACGGTCTGATCGTGGGTCAGAAGATATGCCCCGTCATCCGTCACGCGGTAGACACGGGAATCCCCGACGTTCTCGATGAGGTAGGAGCCGCGATACAGCAGCAGGCAGGCCGCCGTCGTGCCGAGGGCCCCGGAGAGCTCGCTCACTTCCTCAAGCTCCCGGTCCACACGGCTGATGCAGTTCTCGATCCCGATGCGGATGGCCCGCATATCCGCGCCGCTTTTCAGAACATCCGGCAGCGTTCCCTTGAACCACGCGTCCAGCTCTTCCACCATCCGGCAGGACGCATATTCGCCGCGGGACAGTCCGCCCATGCCGTCGCAGACGGCCGCAAGCAGGACCGGGCCGTCCGGGGTGTCCGCCTCATCGACAAGCAGGGAGTCCTGGTTCACCTGTTTTTTGCCGATGTCCGTATAGGCTGTACTGATCATGGGTTCCTCCTTATTCGATGTGGAAGACAAACTCGACGTCCGAGAGCTTCACGCTGCTGCCGTCCTGCAGATAGACCGTCTTGTATTCCGGAATCTGGCTGCCGTTTACGAACGTGTAATTGGTCGATTTCAGATCCTCGATGTAGTATTCGCCGCTGATAATCCGAATCCGGCAGTGGACGCGGCTGACGGAACTGTCGCCCGTGACGCAGTAGTCCACCTTCTTCCGCTCCTTGCCGATGAGGAAGTTGTCATGCGTGATGCAGATCTTCTCGTCCGGGCGGCCCACGCGGATGAGATACCCCTTCGCGCGGTGAAGGACGGTCGTGCCTTCTTCACCGTCATCGTCCGGGTCGTCTTCGTCATCGAAATCCCCGAAGCCGTCATCATCGCCGTTCTTGAGGTCCGTCACCTGGTCCTCGTAATCAGTCTGGTCCGCCGTGACAAGGCCGGGGACACGGGAATCGCGCGGAAGGCTCATCTCCTTCGGGGCCCGCACAGTCGTCACGTCAAGATCGTCTTCTTCATACGGCGGATAGGGCAGGGCTTGCGAACGGCTGCTGCCGGACGCATTCCGTCTTGATCCGATGCCGGGAAGCGGTGTGTCCGTATTCCGGGCATCCTCTTTCGCGCGGATTCCCGGACGGCTACTGATCCCCGCCATCGGCAGGTCCGTATCTTCCTCGTCATCTTCTTCGTCATCTTCTTCGTTGTCTTCTTCCGGCTCTTCATCTGTTTCTTCTTCAGCCGTTTTGCCGGACTTATCTTCCTGCTCCGGCCCGTCGGAGTCCGGGGCGTCTTCCGCATCCGTCAGGTCTTTTTTCTCCATGTCGCTTAAAATGCCGCTGTAGCTGTCCGGATCATCGGACGGGCCGCCGGCTGCCTTCTTTGCCTGATTCATCTTCTTTTTGTGGTTCTTCACCATGACGAGGCAGACGATGAGGCCGACGATCACGGCAAATCCGCCGGACGCCAGCATCATGAGGTTCGATGAGACGGACGGTTTTGTCTTTTCCAGCGCCTTCTCCGCTTTCACGAGCTGCTTGACCGCCGCGTCCGTCTGGCTCTGGGTATGGCCCTGGGCATTCAGGACGTCTTCCGCGTTGGCCAGGGCGGCATCAAGCGCCTCAATGGAGCTGTCCGTGTAGCTGTTCTTGTCAATCTTCTCCGCGTCGGAGACGGCCTGCTGAAGCGCCGTGTCATCCGCGACAGAGCTCTGGGCGCTCTCGACTTCCGCGAGCGTCTGCTTCTCTGCCGTTTCCTTCTTCTCTTTCGCGACGTCCGCGGCTGTCTGGAAGCTGATTCCGTTGGATGTGAGGAATGTTTCGACGGCGGATGCCGTATAGCAGGTCATCGTGTCGCCGTCCGCGGCCGCCATGCCGGCGACATAGCCGCTCGCGTCATACACCGGCGCGCCGGTCGGGTTGCCGGAGGACGTATCCGCGTCAATCACGAACCCCGCCTTTTCCGTGCTGTCAGCGGAGACTTCCGCGTCCGCCTTCTGCACGACACACTTGTCATCATTCTTGCCGGCAAACTTGATCCGAAGCGCGCCGGCCGGGCTCTCCCCGGAATCCTCGAACACAACCGGGGTCGCGCTCTCCGCTTTCGCGAGGGTAATCACGGCGAGGCCGTGCTGGACAGACGCGCTCTTCACGTCCTTCTTTTCCCCGTTTTCATCCGTCACGTAGATCTTGATATGCTTTTCCGCCGTGTTCTCGTTCGACAGGTCGATGCCGACACGGCTGTAGATGTCCGACCGCTCCTTCAGCATGGCCGTATACAGCGCGCTCGTGGTGGACGTGTCCGCCAGCGTCGCGGCCGTGCAGAGATACCGGTCCGCCACAAGGAACGCGGTGCCCCGCGCCCACTCGTCAAACGACCCGTCGCTGAATTCGTAACCGATCCGGATCTGGTAGATATCGGCATCGAGCAGGTCGTTTTTCTGTCCGGTCAGGGCTTCCGCGACCGTCTGCGGCGCGCTGTCCACGCCGGCTTCGGTGGTGACGGACGCCTCCGCCTGCTTCGCCGTCCCGCTGCCCGCTGCCATGACAGGTGTCACCGTGAGTACGGACGCGGCAAGGACCGCGGTCCATGTGATACAGATTTTGTGCATATGATGTTTGCGCATTGATTTCCTCCACTCCGCCGGCGCCGTGCGCGGGCGGCTTATTTCTCGCTTTATTAGATATATGCAAGAAAAACGGTGCAGACTTGCACAGAGGAAGGAATGGCGGCTGAAAAGAGAGGGAAAGACGGAAGAAAGCGCCTGACTCCATGGAGAAATGTTGATGGATCAACATTTTCGACGTGAAAAATGTCCGCCTATCAACATTTTGGAATGAAAAAATGTTGATCTACGGACATTTTTGCAGTTCGGGAAAGGAAAAGGGAATGCCGGGAAGATGGGTGCTCCATGAGGAAGACGGAAAAAAGACCGACTTTGCGAAATTTGTGTTGGAACGAGAGCAGAAAAAACGAAAGACTGCTCATGGACAGAAATCCTGCGGAAAGAATTTCTTGCATATATAAAAAGAGAAATGGTATTCGAAGAAGGGAGGCAACCTATGCAAAAAGATCATCAGTCGCAGACAAAATTCCAGAAGCCACGGCATATGGCGCTGAACCTGCCGACGGAAGATCCGTTTGGTATCCACCTGAAAATCCTTTGGCGCACAGAGGGCTGGAGAAAATGCTGGGACGTTTTGCGGGATACAGAGCTTATGCATCCGCTCCATGTACCGGACCCGGTTCCTGTACCAGCCGCGGAAAGATACAGAGAGAAATCAGCGCACGCCTCATCTGTGTTCTTTCTTCCTGTGTGGAAAATCGCGGAGACTGGAAGATCAGACATCCAGATCAGACGGTACGAGCAGGGACAGGAATCCAGCACCACGATGCCGGTATGGCAGACGAGCTGCGGCAGAGAAATCCTTGAGACAATATTGGTTTGATATTGTTCCAATATTGATTTTCGTTGCTTTCCGGCAACATGCGTACATCTGCTTTGGGAAGCAAAGATATGGCCGGGTCAGTGTGATCCGGCCTTTGCTTTTGCTTCATCGGCGCGGCGGTTTCGTTCTGCCATCACTTGTTCTTCGTCCGCCCCGGTCCACGGCAGGCCGAAATCGGATCGCTTGATCTTGCACCTGGGCTCGCCGTCTTTCCAGAACACAATGCCTTCCTCATCGTGTGACGAAAGCCATCCCCTGATTTCCTCAAACGTGCGGGGCTCTCCGGTGTTCAGGGTCTTGATCTTCCAGAGCCCGTGCGGGACCAAAACGTCCCTGTCCAGATGGTACGGATTGTTCTGAAAGTGCGGGCCGATTGCCTCGTAGGTGTGGTCGATCAGTGTCCCGTCCGGTTTGTACAGGACAAGCCCATATTCCGGGGCATTCCGGAACGCCGCAAGGAGCCATTTCTGACTTGGATTTCCGTCTTCCGCCGGAATCCAACATGGAAAGTGGCCTGTCACCGGGTCTGGATGTTCCTGACAGGGAATTGCGTTCTCCGGGACCGGCTTCTGTCTCCCGCCTTTTCCGATTTTGGCATCATACCTTGCAAAGAGCTTCCCGCCGAAGATGGCGCAGCAGGCCCCGTCGATCTTGACAGTGGCCTCGCCCTCGCCCGCAAGGACCCATTCCATGCCGGGATGAACTATTGGCGTGATGCCGGCGACACGGTGATTTTCGAACGTCCGCTCAAAGAGCGTCGGGATTTTTCTCATGGCTGATTTCCTCCTTGTTTCTTTTGTTTTTGTTCTTTTGCTTTTTCGCTTATAGCTCTGCTTTTTATATGCAAGAAAACGCGCGGGGACGGATTCCGCCCACAACAAATGTCCCCGCAGGATTTTCTGCGGGGATGGTGAATGGAGCTGAAATAATGTTAATTCAGAACTTTATTCTGCTTTGATCACGCTTTTCGAAAATAACTCTCAGCACAACAATCAGATTTTTATCTTCGTCTATCAGATAGTAAACAATATAGTTTTTTACCAATATTCTGCGAATATCTGTCCTTTTGTAGTATTGGTTTTCTACCGCCCGTCCCATCTTCGGTGCTTGGCAAACCGCTTCCAGTTTCTCATCCATCGTATCAACGAAGGCAGCTGCGGCATCCGGATTTGCTAATTCAGTGGCAATATATTCCAGAATTTCTTCCACGTCTGCATTCGCATTTTCGGTCAGTATATAACGATATGTATCATCTGCCATACTTGTCTCTCAGCTTTTTTAATGCAGCTTTGCCGTCAACAACTCTTCCCTGCTCATAATCGTTGATGCCTCGGTTGACCATACGTGCCTCTTCCATCGACTGCATTGTTCGCTGATAATAATCAATGTCCATGACAACCAGCCTGCCGTATCCATTCTTCGTGACAAACACGGGGCCATTTTCTTCGGCGCATTTTTTTTCGATTTCGACGGTATTTTTTAAATCCCGCATCGGAATAATCTGCATAAGCGCACCTCCTTTGTGATCGTTTTATGGCTAAATTATATACCGAATATGTACACAAAGCAAGTCGATTTGGTCAGGATATTCCGCGCCATCGAAGCCGAACAGCAACAAACATCCCCGCAGGATTTTCCCGCGGGGATGATGAGGTGATGCTTGAACCAATGTTGCTTCAATGTTGCTTTGATGTTGCTTATGCCTGCCGGGCAGACACAACCGGCTTGTTACAAGGATAGTTGGCCCCGATCCGATATCCGGAAGCCATCTGCCGGATCTCCTTGATCTGCTCCGGCGTGACCGGAAGGTTCAGATACGAAAGCGCTTCCTCGTAGATCGCGTTTTCCTTCGGTGAATGATCGCAGTAATCGATGAGCGGCACCATGTACATCGGGGCAATTCCGGCCGCCTTGAAGTCCTCGTCGAACTTGTTCGGGAAGTACGGAATATCGGTCTCGCAGTAGGCCCGGTTGATCTGCGGCATCACCGGCCTGATTCCCAGCTGCCGTGACCACGGGTTGAACGCCGTGTTCCCGTAAATCGCGATGTCGAACACCTGCCGTTCCGCTTCGAGCCATGCGTGGTAAAAGGGGTGTCCCTCGATCTCCACCTGTCCCATGCGGATTACGGTCTGAAGCCCCAAGTGCCGGAAGGCAAGATACAGAGCGGCGCTTGTGGATAAGCAGCCGTCCGGTTCCTTTGCCCCGCACATCTCCCGGAATGCCCGGACGCAGACGTCCGCGATGTCTGTATCGACAGCGTCCGTCCGAATCCGGTCCATGATTTTTCTTCTTTTGTCTTTTCCCATGTTTTTGTCAGGCGCTTCAGCGGGACATGCCCTTGTTCATCGACTTCATGGCGCTCATAGCGCTGATCGCGGCGGACGGACCGGCAAGCGCGGTTCCCGCGTGCGTACCCATGCTCTTGGCAGCGGCGGATACCGTCTGCTGCACCGTGGCCTTGCCTTGCTGGACGGACTGTTCCATGGAACCGTGAATGCCCTTGGCAGCCGCAAGTCCTGTCTTTGCCGCTGCTGTTCCGACGGAAACGCCGGGGACGGCCACACTGACAACGGTTGCCCTGCCGGAAATACCGGCTGCCTTTTCCAGCGGCTCGCGGTTCATGTCCATGGAACGACTCTCGACCTTGCCCTGCTGGTTCTGTTTATCCATCGAACGGCTCACGAAGCCGCCCTGCTGGTTCTGCATATCCATGGAACGACTCTGTACGCCCTGCTGCGATTCGTTCAAACTCATGAAATTCGGATGCTTCCGCGCTTCGTCAAACTCTTTCTGCGGGATCACTTTGTAATTGCCCTTAATTCCGCCCTGCTGAATCGGTATCTGCATGCCCTTCTGCAGCAATTCTTCCGTGCCCAGATAGGGTCTGCTCTGCTGCGGCATGCCCATGGCGCGTCCCTGCATGCCGGCCGCCCGGCTGATCATTTCGATCTGCTGCGGAGTCAGGCCGGAAATCTGGATATTGATCGGCTGCTTGTTCATGCCGGAAATCTGGATCTTGATCGTGGACGGCTTGTTCGCAAGGCCGCCCTGCTGTCCCGGCGTAGTTGCAAAACGGCTCTGCGTGCCGGACTGTGTTTTTGCCTGGGCCTGCTTTCTTGCGTTCTTGATGGCGTAATAGCTGCCTGCAAGGGCAACACCGGGAATACCGCCCACAATGCCGGCTCCGGTTGTGATCGCCATCTGTTTTGCCACACTCTTGATTTTCGACATGGGGATCGTCTTTGACTTTCCCGTAAGCGGATTGCGGAGCGTGATGCCGTTCTTTTTGATCTGTGTCAGGCCGTCAGCCACCTTGGAAGCGCCCTTCTCGACACTGTTTACGGCTTTTGTCGCGTTCTTGGAAATATTGCCGGCCGTTCTGGATACATTATCCGCTACCTTGGAAGCGTCTCGTTTCATGCCATTGACGGCTTTCGTTGCGCCCTTTTCCACGCTGTTTACAGCCTTGGTCGCATTCTCTGATACAGTATCCGCCATCTCGGAAGCGTCTTTCTTAATGCCATTGACGGCTTTCGTTGCGCCCTTTTCCACGCTGTTTACGGCCTTGGTCGCATTCTCTGATACAGTATCCGCCATCTCGGAAGCGTCTTTCTTAATGCCATTGACGGCTTTCGTTGCGCCCTTTTCCACGCTGTTCACCGCCTTGGTCGCGTTCTCTGATACGGTATCCGCCATCTCAGCCGCGTTTCGTTTCATGCCATTGGCTGCCTTCGTCGCGCCCTTCTCGACGCTATTGACAGCCTTGGTCGCAGTTTTCGATACGTTGCCGGCTGCCCTGGATACATTATCCGCTACTTCAGAAGCGTCTTTTTTTATGCCGTTAACTGCCTTCGTTGCACCCTTCTCAACGCTGTTCACAGCCTTTGTCGCGTTCTTCGATACGCTGTCAGCCATCTCGGACGCGCCCTTCTCCACGTTGTTCACGGCCTTGGCCGCGCCGTGTTTCAGGCTGTCCGCTGCCTCGGATACGTTCCTTGATACATTGCCGGCTGCCTTCTCCGCGCCTTCCTTCAGATCACCGGCGATTGCGGATGTGCCCTTCGACAGATCACCGGCCATCTGGGATGCGTCTTTCTGCAGATCACCGGCCATCTGGGATGCGTCCTTAGACAGTTCGCTCTGCGTACGGCTTGTCGTGCCGTCTCCGGCACTCATGGTCATGCCGTCCAGCACTTTCTTCGCCTGCTCCTTGGATACCGGCTGTGTTTTCCCGGTGATCGGGTTCGTGTAGGTGACGACCGGGTCCTTCACCATTTTCTTCTTTCCGAGAATGCCCGCGGGCGAATTCTTGAGGGACTGTTCAATCATCTGCTTGCGCTTTGCCCTGGTCTGCGCAACTTCCCGCTCGTTGGCCTGCACCATCTGCATGAATGCATTTCCGAGCGATGACGGATTGGCTGTCATTTCTGCCATAATTTATCCTCCTTTTTTCTTTTCCGCGGGCCTTATGGCCCGCTCTGTATTATCTTGTCAATGCCTTGGATGGGCTGGAAATCTTCGGCGCATTCTTGCCTGCCAGAGCCTTTCCGCCGTCCGCCGCGTGAACAAGGTCAGACGAAACTTTGGATGTGTCAAACGCCTTGCCGGATACAAGGGCCTGCGCATGGGCAGTTGTCTTTCCCTTCCCGGCAGGAGCCGTGAGGCTGTGCTGGTTCTTGGCCACAGTCGCTGCCTTGACGGCCGCCTTCGCGTCTTTATCTGCCAGCTTGGCAATGCCGGACCGTTCTCCCTTTGAGACGTTCGTCTTGCCGGACAGGATGCTCTTTGACGCATCACGGACATCGCCGATTGTCTGCGTAGACATCCCCGGCGCGGCCTTCTGGACCGCTTTTGCTTCCGCCGTCAGGACATTCGTCTGCGCGTTCTTGGCTGTGGTCAGGTCCTTGCCGGCCTGAATGCTGTCCTTCTTCAGGCTTTTGGCCATGTCATAGGCACCGATCACCAGCGCGTCCTGCGCCTCTTCCTTGAGAAGGGACAGCTCCTTGAGGTCGTTCTTTGCCTCGCCGTGGGTCGTCTCGCCCCACTCATAGCCCTTCTGCTTGGCAAAGATCGAGATGCCCCGGCCGATGTTGCCGATGTGCTTTCCGACAAGCGAGCCGCCGATCGCGCCGCCAATCGTTCCAATGCCGGCTCCGATTGCTGTTCCAATGCCGGGCAGAATCAGTGTGCCGATCCCCGCGCCTGCGGCCGCGCCGCCAACGGTTCCGATGCCGCCTCCGACCCCGGTCGCGATGTTTCCAAGGGATTCCTTGACCCTGCTCTTGACGTTGTTAAATAAGTTCTTGATCGCTCCCATTGTGAATCCTCCTGTCTGTTTTCAGCGGCCCATGGACACGCCGCGTTCCAGAACGCGCATCGCATGGCCGCCGATGCCATGGACGATCCGTTCGCCGCTCTGTACGGACCGGTTGACGCTCTGACTGATTTTACGGGTTGCCAGCCGGGTGCCCTGGATTGGGGCCCAGCCGAGTTCCTGACGGAATCTCCGCTTCGCTTCCTGCATGGTTTTGCCCTGATCGATTTCCTCAAACTTTTCCATCTGAAGGCCCTTCAGCTTCTCTCTGAGCGCGTCGCCTTCGTATACCTTGCCGTCAAGGTTCATCTTGAGGACCGGTTCTGTCGGCTGGTTGTCTTCTCCAATCTTCGGTGCCTTGTAAAATATGGCCTCGTGTCCGTCGAACAGGGAACCGAGCCTCATGCCCTGCTCCTGTCCGAACCCGCCCGGACGCTGCGCTCCGTCCGGCGTTTCCGCCTGCACAAGAATCGGCTCGTTGTCTCCGCGCTTTTCAAACGCTTCATTAACCTGCTGCAGGACCTGATCCGCCTTGGCATCAGAGAAAGACACCATCATCGCCTGCTTGCCGCGTTCCAGCACGTCCCCGCGCTCATACCGGATGTCGCGCTCCATGTCCCTTGCAGCCTTGATAAACTCATTCTCTCCAATTTCCACATTGTCTTTGAGCATTTGGATATCATTAGCTTTGTTTCCCGGATTGTCCTTTCTAAATTGATAGAGATGTCCGTGTGCTTTAAAGGAAAATTCCGTTTTTGGGTCCGGCATCTTTTCAAAAACAGTCTGGGCCTGCTCCTGCAGATGCTTCTTTATTTCATTGTTGTTCTTGGAAGCATATTTCATGCTCATGCTTCTCATCTGATCGTCACTGCTTTTTGTCCAGGACGCTGTTTTTGCTTTTTCTCCCTTAGAAGCAGTTTTTTCTTTGGAATATTCTCTAGAATATTCTCCGGTGTACTCTCCTTCTTCTCTTCCGAATCCGTAGGGAATTCCCATATCGATTGCGCTCATTCTTACCTCCTTGGCCCTGTCCGGCACATACGTCCATGCCAGAACGCCGGGCTTTTGCCTATAGTGGCCGTTCTTTGCTTTCTATATGCAAGAAAAACTATCCGGTAACAAAAAACAGATTGGAAAAGGCTGACAGACAGGAAATGGAAAAGAGCGCCCCGCTCAAGCGAAAGCGCCCTTGAAAATGATTAAAGAAGTTTACATATAAGTGATTCCAATGTTTTGCCACGCATTTGCCCCTGACAGTACGAAGCCGGCCGGACAACACGGACCGGAGAAGCCGCCCGGTTTGCGCGGGGTTCTTCTGCAGATGAGGGAACGGCGACTGCCAGTATGCCGCAGGACGGCATGCTGTCCTCAAGCTCATCTACCCTGTTTTCCGCTGCCCGTAGCATAGTCGGCGTATCGGGGACCGCGATCCACAGGTAATCTGCAGAATCCGCATATCGTTGTATCTGCTCATCTTCCCGCAGATCGGATACGCGGGTATTGATCCTGATCGCGTGCAGGCGGATCTGACCGGTGCCGCGCATGTCCACGGCTAATGCGTCAATGGTTCCCGCAAGGCCCGTCTGTCCGGCAGGAACCGGGAATTCCGCAAACACGCGGTATTTCTCCGGTGTATCCGGGAACCAGCCGGGATTAGTCTGGATGGCCAGTACAAGGTCTGCCGCTGTCAGGCCGCCGGATTCTGTCAGCTCCCGCTCCGTGAGCGGGCGCGGCTTCTCAAATGCTTCGTGCCGGCTCTTCCGGATCTGTGCCCCGGATGCCTTTCTGGTCTTCCAAAGCTCGTTCAGTTCTTTTGCTTTGATGGTTCCCGCAAGCATCCCGTCAATCAGCTGGTCCTCAAGCTGTTCATCCCCGGCGGCAATCTTCTGCACTTTTTCAAAGTTCAGAGGAGAAATACTTGGCATTCCTTTCCGGCGTCCGGGCCGGATCTCAGTTAATGCGGGGACGGTTCTGCCTTTTCTTGCCTGCCTTGCCGCATATTCTGTATACATGGTTCCCGCCTTGGTGATCCGCCAGAATTCGCGAAGAGCGAACCCGTTTTTCTCGGCCAGTTCCCGCGCCCATGCCGTAACCGACCGGTAGGCCGGCTTGTATAGCTCTTTTGTTTCTATGTCCTGCACGATAGAATACAGCTCAACCCACCGGGAGGTTCTATTCTGCATGATTTCACCAATTTCCACGCTTGCCGCTGCCAGTTCCGCCATGCGTCGGTCTGTATCAAAATCAGGAATCTTTCTCTTGTTTGCGCTTGCTTCACTCATTGGATATCTCCTCGAAACGCTCAAATCTGACTTAACTCATTTTCAAAATCCTGTGCGGAAGGATGTATGGTCGCTTCATCCAGAGGATTTACCCATAATTCACCATATCCGTTTGTTTCTTTTGGAAGGCTTCGGATATATGCAGGAGAAACCTGAAAGCGGTCTTTATAAGGAAAACGGTCCACATAACTGCCGTCTTCTTTGATATAGCTCAAATAATCACTGACACGGGCACTGCTGGAAAATTCGCTTCTGAGTACCGGATAATCTGCGGCAGCGGCTGCAAATTCAATATCATCCGTATCAATTTCATGTACGGTTTTGTCTATGACCAGTTCTTTTTTGTTAACAGAATCGAATGCGACCAGTCGCAGTGTATATTTGATATGTACGTGCCTTAGCAGTCTTCCGTTTCGGAAACGGAATTTCTTCATAAAATCAGACACATACATCATGGGATTTTCTCTTTCCACGCGTTCTGCCTCTATTTCTTCGGCCTCTCTCTCCCGCTGCTCTTCTTCCCCGCGCCTTTCAAACTCTTCCAATATTTGGCGATCATACTCTTCTTCGGTAATCGATTCCCAGTATTCCCATATATCCATGTTTTCTCGATCATCATTTTCCCAATCAGACACAAACATCTTTTCCACGCTCCTTCCAAGCCGTCAGGCTTGCACGAGATAATTGCCTCACGAATTACACTATTTTTTTAATATGGGCGCCCATATTTCCATTTCTTTTTTCTGTATACCACACGCGCGTCAGTTCTGTAAAGAGATGGGAGTCCCGCAAACGCACCCATGTCTGCCCGGAAACGATGAGTTAAGCTGAAGAATCGTATTTTGCTTCTTCATTTGACGATTTTTTCTCCAAATGCACATGCGATCTGGGTGTCTAGCAGGGTCAGGAACGCCGCCCGCTTTCCGAATCTTCAAAGGCAGACGAAAAACGGAGCTGACATCGTATCTTTTGTACAATGCTGCTCCGCAAAAGTCAGACTTTTTCTGTTCGGTTTTAGGATAACCGAGCGGAAGCCCTCTGTCAATAATGATCGCTGTTCCCGCTGCCGCGGAAAGATTGCTTTTCGTGCCGGGTACGGGGGCATAACTATCTATGGGGCCTCCCATAGGCGGTTGTGCCCCCGCCCTGAAACCGCCTATTTTACGCGGTTTTTGGGGATCGCGGATTGGCGAGTATTTGAAAAACTCGCCAAATGTGTACATGGTTGCCAGTGCAAATGCAGATTATTTAAGATGATGACGTGCTACCAGCTTTCCGGAATTTCAGAGGCTGATCAAAATCGAAGCTGGAATCACGATAAAATCATGAAAGTGTTGGATATGAGCAAAATCTCGCTCATGAAAATGTGCTAAACCGGCTAAAACTCGCTCATGTAAATGTGCTAGACTAGCAAAATCTCGCTCATGAAAGTGTACTAAACTAACTAAAACTCGCTCATGAAAATGTGCTAAGCCGGCTAAAACTCGCTCATGAAAATGTTGACATCCTATTTGGAGTAGGCTACGATTAACCAAAGAATGTACGGGAGGTTTTCATGTATCTGAGAAGGAAAATTGATGGTTTTCTTCAAAAATGGAAAAATGATCCATTGCATAAACCATTGATTGTGAAAGGCGCTAGGCAGGTTGGAAAGACAGAAGCGATTCGACATTTTGCGGTTGCCAATTACAAAAATGTCGTGGAAATAAACTTCCTTGAGGAACCTTTGTACAAATCTATTATTGAAAATGGTTATAAACCGGAAGCAATCATCAATCGGATTTCTCGCGTAGATCCGAATAAGCGGCTGGTTCCGGGTAAAACCTTGATTTTTTTTGATGAGATTCAGGAATGTCCAGATATCACGACTTCGCTTAAGTTCTTCAAACAGGATGGAAAATATGATGTCATATGCAGTGGATCACTACTGGGGATACATTATAAAAAGATTTCCAGTGTCAGTGTGGGATATAAAACCGATTACGAGATGTACTCGATGGACTTTGAGGAATATCTTTGGGCTATTGGTTATGACAACACAATAGCCCATGAGATGCTCACGCACATGATAAGCCAGGTGCCATTCAGTGAGCTAGATATGAAGATATTTATGGATAACTTCATAGATTTTTGCGTTCTTGGTGGTATGCCTGCTGTAGTGAAATCGTATATTCAGACAAAAACATTTGGTCAACCGCATGAAATTCAGAACCAGTTGTTACTGGATTACGAAGAAGACGCAAGAAAGTATGCAGAGGGGCTGGATCAGGCAAAGATCATTAGCGTATTGCGCAGCGTTCCGGCACAGCTTGCGAAGGAAAATAAAAAGTTCCAGTATTCCAAAATTAGAAAAGGTGGACGAGCAAAAGATTACTTTGGCTGCATTGAATGGCTGGAAGACGCAGGAATAATCAACATTTGCTATTGCCTTAATTTTCCGGAGCTTCCTCTGAAAGGAAATTATGACACTTCTAAATTCAAACTTTATTATAGTGACACCGGGCTGCTCACAGCTTCTCTTGACGAGGAAGCACAGAGAAATTTGCGTGTTAATAAGGCATTAGGTGTTTATAAAGGGGCATTGTATGAGAATTTTGCTGCGGACGCACTGAAAAAGCAGGGATATCGGCTTTATTATTACAAGAAAGAAGATTCCACATTGGAAGAGGATTTTTTCATAAGGGACGAGACTCATCTGATCCCGATAGAAGTAAAGTCTTCTAACAATACCTCGAAGTCTCTGCGCACTTTAATTCAAGGAGAAAAATATACGGACATATCGTTCGGGATCAAACTTGTCATGGGGAATGTTGGCAAAAGTGATGGTATCTATACTTTTCCGTATTTCTGCACGTATTTGCTGAAGACATATTTGCAAACTATAGGATGACTGAGCCAGATTTCTCGATTACTTAATGTCTCAATGTTGCACATTGGGACATTGAAAAACATGTATGAGAAGAGAGGACGGATTTCTATGCAACAAGACCCGTTTGCGGTCACGTTCGGGCAAAAGCCGGTCGTATATGTTGAGCGACCGCATCTGGCCGAGGAGATTCTGGACATGTTCCGGACGGACCCGATCACCAATCAGTTCTATGTTCTCCGTGGGCCGCACGGCAGCGGAAAAACTGTCCTGCTTTCGGACATTGCCAATCGCTTTGAAGAAGATCCTCAATGGATCGTGGTTCGGTGCGATCCGGAATCCCCCGGTTTTTCGGCGATTGCAAACGCATTAAGGGAAGCCGTATATTCAGGAAACTATACGGCAGCCGGCGAGTCGGACGAATCTTATGCCTTTGAGATCGAAGGCATCCTCAAGTGGCTTGCAGGCAGGGACAAAAAGATCCTCTTCGCGGTCGATGCGATGGCAGACACGCCGCAAATGCAGAATTTCCTGAGCCATTTCCAGCTGTGGATGTGCAAAGAGCTTCCGGTGTTCTTTCTCGGAACCGCGACATACGAGAACATGCAGGAGATTCAGGACGCGCCCTGTCTCACGTTCCTGTACCGTGCGCCGAAGATTGATCTGTTCCCGCTTGATCCGCTCTTAATGGCGGAATCGTATCAGGCAGCCTTTGGTATCCCCGAAGCGCAGGGCCTGTATCTGGCAAACTTCACGAAAGGATACGCATTTGCGTTTCAGGCACTGGGGCATCTCTACTGGGACGCAAAGCCTGCCGGGAATATCGAAGATCTTCTTCCGGATTTCGACGCGCTGCTGGCGGATTCCGCGTACTCTGCCATATGGCGGGAGCTGTCTTTGGAAGACCGTATCCTGTGTCAGGCTGTTGCCAAAAGCGGCAGCGGCAAGGCAGCCGACATTAAGGCCAACCTGCCGGACACGGTTTCCGGTCATTTCCGTCAGTGGTGCCTCCGGCTCAAAAATCAGGGGCTCGTCGATCTTCCCGTGAGCGGCAGCATCACGTTTGCACTTCCCCGCTTCAGGGAATTCGTAAAGCATCAGCCGCGTAAGACAAGCGACTAAGCGCATCGCAAGGCAGGCCGGCTTAGAAGCAGACAATTCGCAGAAAAAAGAACGGAAGGCACAGCAGGCGACGCCCGGCACTTTCCCGGAACAAATCCAACGTTTGGTACCTGACATATATTTTTGGCAGAAGGAGAAATACAGAATGGCATGGCAGAAGAAAATCAAGACGGCAATGCAGTCGCAGGGCATGAGCCAGAAAGAGCTCGCAGAGAAAAGCGGCATTCCGGAAGCCTCCGTCTCTTATCTTCTCCGTCCCGAAAGCAGCCGCCGGATGGATGTCGTATACCGTTTCGCGAAGGCCCTTGGCGTAGCCCCGGAGGATCTGCTGTCCGATAAGCAGATGGCATGGCCGGAGAAGGTGAAGCATCTGATGCGAAAGCGGGGCATGAATCAGGAGCAGCTTGCAAACGCAAGCGGTGTGTCAAAGCCCTCTGTGTCCTATTACCTTCACCTCAATCGCCGTCCCGATCAGGATATTGTTTCCCGGTTTGCGCAGGTGCTAGGGGTGCCGCCCGATGATCTGCTCTATGACGAGCAGATGCCGTGGCAGGACAAGACCAGAGAGCTCATGCAGAAGCAAGGCATAAGTCAGAAGCAGATGGCAAAGGCGTGCGGACTTTCGGAGTCCACGGTATCGTACAGCCTGCGGTCTGAAGTCGATCCCCGGATGCACGCGATTATCAGATTTGCCAATGTGCTCGGCGTATCCCCGGAGGATCTGTTGTCCGATGAACAGATGGCGTGGCCGGAAAAGGTCCGGACCCTGATGCGGAAGCGCGGCATGAACCAGAAGCAGCTTGCCAGGGCATGCGGGATTTCCGACAGTGCCGTCTCCCACTATCTGCATCCCAAACGGCCAAAGGCGAGTGTAGCCATCGGTCTCGCAAGCGCACTGGATGTATCCTCGGACGGCCTGCTGCATGACGGGGACACAAATTGGCGCGAGAGGGTCAAAGAGCTGATGCGGGAGCGCGGCATGAGTCAGCGGCAGCTCGCGAGGGCAAGCGGGATATCGGACTGCTCTGTCTCCTACTATCTGCATCCGAGACGCAGGCCGAAAATCGACGTCGTGGCCAGCTTTGCCGACGCGCTGGGCGTCACGCCGGGCGATCTGCTGCATGACAGGCACCTGCCCTGGCAGGAAAAAGTCAAGAAGCTGATGTGTGAGCAAGGCATGAATCAGCGACAGCTCGCCAAACGAAGCGGCGTGTCGGAATATTCCGTCTCCCACTATCTGCATGCCGATTACGGGCCGAACACAGACGTAATTGCCGGGTTTGCAAAGGCACTGGGCGTCACACCGGACTACCTTCTGGGTGAGGAGAAATCCTCGTGATCGACCCGAAAATACATCGGGTGCGGATTTTGGAGCAGGCTGGTACAGTTGAGTTGGAGGTGATTGCATGAGTTTGTTATCAGAAAAAACGGGGAAATCAAAAACGAAAAATGCCATTTGGATACGTGATGCATCAGAAAACGTTTTTACTCCCGGTGGCGATGCTGTATGGATTTGTCCTGTATGTGGAAAAGGGCGGCATGTTTACGGGGTGGAGAGCTTCGACGGTCCACAGCACATCTGTCCTGATTGTGGCACAAAATTAAGGTATCCATGGGAGACAGACGATCAGCACGACTGAAACGAAACATACGGTAACAGTAGCTGACGGCATCCCTCTGCTACTCTCCTTCCGTTTTCTTGCATATAAAGGATAAGAAACAGAAAGAAAATGCGAATTTCCCAATCGATACGCAAGAAGGAGGCCGTCATGCCTGACAAACCCATGCCCCGCAGAAGCATCGAGGACATCGTCCGCTCGGCGGAGCAGAAAAAGAATGAAACACACGAGGACAAAATCTGGAACGAAATGCAGAAGCAGTTCTATGATCTGCTTGAGGAAGGGTCGGAAAAAGACGGAACGAAGAACCGTCTTGACTTTACGCTTACGGACGGCCGCCGCATCCGCGTGACACGGGAGCCGGGGGATACGTTCGAAAGCCACAGGCACCCGCTCAGGCTCTTCGTTAACGGGAAGCAGGTCCCCAAAGCCGCGGTCAGGGACACAGCCCTTGCCATCAACCGCGCGCTTCTTGAAGAAGAGAAAAGAAACGGGAAAGCAAAACAGGCTGATCCGGCGGAAGCAGACGAGCAGGATGATCCTGCGGCAGCGGAAACAGCCTACGCCAAGGCGGTCATTCGGGAGCTTGCGGAGGAGATCTTCGATACGGGGACTACAGCCGATGTGAGCCGTGTGGACCGCACGCTTCCGCACGTCGGGAAAACGTACACGTTCATCCGATCAAAGAAGGACGGCCTCTCGGTCTATGAGGGACGGGACTTCGTGCCGGAAGACAGATACGGAGACGTGATTCGGGATTTTGAGAAGGAAACGGAGATGTGACGATTTTTTCTGAAGCTGCTTTTTCAGAAATCGTCACCTTCCGGCGCTCTCTGGCATGCATTATACAAAAGAGGCTGCGAAAATATATGTTCTTCACAGCCTCTTTAAAATCCAAGTTCGCAATTAACAACATTAAAAACGGTGTTAATGTTGTTAATTGTGGTAATCACCGTTTCCAGACAGCAGACATACGATCGTTTGTCGAAGAAGAAAATGCGGAAGACCGCTCTTTTCGTGCTGCCAAGCCTGTCCTGCCGTGCCCTTTCTCAGCCAAAATCCGCGTCCTGAACCGTCCAACCGATCCGTTTTGTACCGTTTTTCCTGTTCGTCCGCCTCATATTCCGCTTCTTTTTGCTATTGAATCACGTACCGTCTGACCCTCTCCGGCGTCATGTTGGCGAGCTTAATCGTCAGCTCTTCCAGTTCGTCCGCCCGTGCCTCTCCCGCGGCCAGGCAGGCGTCCCGAATGAGCTGAGATGCCTCTGGCACATCCGTCGCCACGCCGTCAAGGAACGCGTAGGTCGATCCGTCTTCCATCCGCCACTCAAGAACATGCCCGCCGGCACGGAGCACCATCGGACGGCCGCACGCCTGCACGATGTTGGCGCAGGTGAACAGGATGGACGGAGACCTAGCATCCTCCCGTCCGAAGGCGAGCTTGTCCGTGAGGCTGCTCCCACGCTTTGTCATAAGCGGGCAGTCGCTTCCGTCCGGCCAAAGCACAGGCGTCACATCCAGTGGCCCGTCCTGCTCCGGCAGATCGTCGATCCGCGCGTCCGCCCCTTCCATAGCCTGCTGCTTCTGGTAGGCCATGGACAGCGCCTCGTCAAGCGAGCGGCGCGGGGGTCTTTTTTCTTCTCTCACTTATTTTCCTTTCCGGTGCTGACCACGTACCCTTTCTTTCCGCTCTTCTTCAAAATGGCGTCAGCCATGGTCGGATGGAATTCCTCTTTTTTCTTCTCCGGCTTTGGCTTGTCCATACCAAGAAAGGCGTCCATATTAACGAAGAGACGCCCGTCCCTGATCTCGCTCTTTTTGTCCGTTTCCTGCGGCCTGCTCGTCTCAAACGGGTTCCGGTACACGTTCATTTCAAACACGCTCTTCCGTGTCCGGAGGTCCTTCATAACGGGCTTCATGGCAATGAGGAAGTCCGTATAGTGGCTCTTGATGAACCGGCAGGCATCGTCCCAGCCGGTTTCCTTTCCGTCGATGCGGATGAACACGTCCCCGTCCTGTTTCCGCGAGATGAGAATCCGGTGGTCCGTATTCCCGTCATGAATCGTGATGTCCGCCGGACGCAGGGCGTACCCGGCCCGGTCCGCCAGTTCCGCGACGTTCATGTAGAGCGGCATCATGCCGCCATCAAACGGCCGCACCGCCTCAAGGACGAGCCGTTCGAACTCGCCGGGAAGAAGCGCGATCAGCCGCTGCATGGTAGCGGCACTGGTCTCCTTCCCGTCGATTCTCATGACGCGGTCCCTGATATCGATGGTCTTGGCATGCCCGCAGTCGTCTTCAAGCACAAACGCAATCGGCCCGCGCTCCGACATACGGAGGACAAGGTGCAGGTAGGCGGCATAGTCTTCCGCTCTCAGCTTCCGCGGCGGATCATGATGTTTCTTCTGTTTTCTCGGCACTTGCTTCCTCCTGTTCCGCCACGAAAAATTCTGACGTCTTCTCCCCCATAACGCGCGTGAACCGGTACAGCCGCTTTCCTTCAAAAAACGGCCCGCAGAGGCGTCCGCCGGGACTGTCGGCAAGAATGGTATCCTCGATCGCCTGCGTCGCCTCAAAAATCGTATCTCCGGTTACGGACGTCTCCCTCCCGTCCGGCCGGATGATCACAAACGTTTTCAAAATCCATCTCCCCCTGTGCGTATCCTCTGCCAGCGCAAAGGGCTATGCCTGTGCATTACTCCGCTGCTTCCGCACATGCCTCCATGTCGCGGTCCGGAATAAATACGCGGCCGAACTCATCCTCGTACATCGTGCCGCGCACCCCGCAGGAAGGGTCACGTTCCGGACGGGCCTTGGATACCTGCATTGTCCAGCGGTACAGATAGCTGTACCGGGTCTTGTCTTCAAGGTTCTCCCGCTCCTCGTCGGACAGCGGCACAATCGTGCACGCATAGACCTTGTAGCCGAGCCTTCTGTCCGCCTGATTCAGCAGCCGCTGAAGCGCGGACTCATCCGCCTCGTACTCGCCGTTTCCGTCCTCATGAATCCCGGCGATCTCCCCTTCTTCGCCAGTTAAGTAGATGTTTGCGTGCTCCGGTCTGATTTCATCGATTAAATACATAATTTTTGCAACCCCTTTCAGTTATTGATTTGATATGTACTATCAGCTTTCGCTGTATGTCACAGCCATGTTCGGAAGGACCGCGTTCAGCATGGTGTCGTACAGGGCCTCATCCGGGTCATCGGATACCCTGGTGATGT
>Ga0256404_1002496_pt1 | contig 40563 bp, 46 predicted proteins | sample RumenRJG_01DNA_FD_185990 | JGI IMG/M metagenome (GOLD analysis project Ga0256404, IMG submission 185990) | Bovine rumen microbial communities from Lethbridge, Alberta, Canada - RJG_01 | ecosystem: Host-associated > Mammals > Digestive system > Stomach > Rumen | place: Canada: Alberta | collected... | reverse complement strand
CAGCAAAGGAGAACCTCCAGAAAATCCTACAGTCACATGTTTGATGCCTGTGGCAAATGCAAATAATATTCCCAATGATTTAAAAGATTCTAGAGAAATTGTTATTAATTTTACTCGTGAAGAACTTGAAAATAAATTGGGAGAAATCATTGTTGATTCAGAAGAATTAGAATCTATTTTAAATTTATTAGATAATGAATTTAGAGTCCATGTTTATAATACAAGTTATGAATGGGGTGCGGGAATTGGTATGGATGGAGAATGTCAAAAAACATATTCAAGGTGGAAACGAAATAAAATCCCTCTTTCATATATTTTGTTACAAGCTGGTAAAAATAAGGGTATTTTAACATTTATTCATAATCATCCATTTACAACCTCTCCGTTGGCTTCTTGTGGGGATTATAGAGAATTTGCTAGGAATAAAGTTAAATATGGTATTGTAACTAATGAATTCGGGATGATGATTATAAAAAATAAGGATGTATCTTATAATTTTAAAAAAGTTCGAGAAATTCGAAAGATAGCTTTAAATATTGAGAAAGGTATTCGTAGTGATTTTAATGAATATTTATTAGATAATGGAATTAATCCCAAGAGATTACCTAAAAATCAGTATAATCGAAAATTTCAAAAATATGCTAAGAATCATCATAATAAATATTTAAAGATATATCAAAATAATTTGAAAGAATATTTTGACATAACATTTATATAATATATAAAACCATATTAATCATCATGTTTGGCGTAACGGAAGGATTTGATTATATTGGTGAGATTCTTATCATGGAAGAATTGAATGAAGAAGATAAGAAAGCTTATGTTAAACAGTTGTGGGAATCAAATCCTGTTGACTATTATAAATGGAAAGAATTATGTGTTGAGTTAGACCAATTGCCTGATTTTTTTGGGACTCATGATAATCCTATTCCTATTGATGAATCTAAGTTATAATTTTTTTTATTACTTCTTTTTTTAACATTGTTATTTTTGTTCGTTTTATTGGTTGCGAACATTTATTTTTAGGGGTTAATTGTTTATATGAGTAATTTGATAAATTCTATTGTTCAGAGCAAATAAAGTACATTATAATATATCATATAAACAATTTATAGCTTTTATATTTTCTTTTTTTTTAAAAAATAGTGATGAAGATTATTTAAATCTGTCATCTGATTTTTGTGACTTGGCTTTTTGGTGTTTTGTTTCAAACCAACCGATTTTTAGCTCGTCAATTGTGTCTTCGTATAACTGTGGAACATAAGGTTTTATGTCTATAAGAGGTGTTCCATCTAGAATATCAACATTTTCAACATATATAGTATTTCCTTCAACTTTTGTTACCTTAACGACACTCATTCCAATGCGATTTGGTCTTTTTGGAGATCTTGTTGCAAATACGCCGTGGGTGTTGTCATCCATGAACGGTTTGACCTCAAGCATGTACCCATCAACTTTGTGAAGCAGGTAAATTAGGTGAATATGTGAAAACCCGTCCAAATCTTTAAGTCCGTCTGCATATTTATCTTTAATTTCTACAGTTCCTTTGATTCCTTTTGCACCTGTTGGTTGAATGGGCATACCTTCAATTTCTTTAAAATCGGTATGGATTGTTCCAATTGACTCTAATTCGATATTCATAGTATTATTTTCGTTTTGGTTTTTTATATAATTTATCCTTTCTATTAATGGTTTTCTAACAATATTGTCATATCGTATTTTTGAATTTCGATAAATTCATAATTATTCTGTAAAATTTACTTTAATTTTATAATAATTTGTTTAAATTGTAATATTACTAAAAATAATTATAATATTTGCTTTAAATAGAATTTAATTAATTTTAATAATGTTTAATATTAAAAATTATGTAAAATATATTCGATATGAACTAATTTCGGTAATCGATTAAAAAATACTTTATTTCTAAAAAACCGAAACATTTATATGCAATTCGATACAAGTTATTATTATCAAAATATATGGATGTGAAATTATGCAACTTAGTGCAAGAAATCAATTAGAAGGAAAAATTGTCGGTGTAGATAAAGGTGCCGTTATGGCAAACATTAAAATCGAAGTAAGTGAACCTAATACCATTACTGCAGTAATTACTAAAGAATCTGCTGAAAAATTAGGTTTAACTGAAGGTGATGACGTAACTGCTATCATCAAATCAACTGAAGTAATTATCGGCAAATAAGTAAGTTAAAATTAGAATCGGGGTTTTATTTGAATAGTGGATTAGATTCCTACTATTCCTAATACTATTGATAATATAAATAGTATTATAGCTATTTTTAAAATTGTTTTCAAGTGTTTGATTATTGCATAGACAATAATGAAAAGTAATATTAATTTAATAATAAAAAGGAAGGTCAAAATTTAACCTCCGGCAAGGATTGTTTTTGTACCTTCTTCAGAAATTTCTTCTTTTTTAAATTCAACATCATATTTTACAGTTTCTATTACTTCTTTTAAAGCATCAAGGGTTTCTCCTCTGTGTGCTCCTAAAACTGCAACTAAGAATAACATGTCTCCTGTGTAAAATTCACCGATGTAGTGAACAACGGAAATCTCATGAACATTGTATTTGATCTTTGCATTTTCAACGATTTTTTCAATTTCCTCTTTGGTTTTTTCTTTATCAGGTGTTGACAAAATTAATTTTTTCAGGTTCATGTTTTCTTCTTTTCCACGAACTATTCCTTCAAAAGTAAAAATTGCACCTGAATAATCAATCTTTGTGCTTTTCTTTAATTCAGCTATTAAATCAGCTGTTGTAACCTTATCTTCTTTTGCTTCGATAACTCTTACAACCATTTTATCTCTCCTTTATTTTAATTATAATCCCTTAATAAAAATTATGTTCAATATATTATATAACTATTGTTATAAATCACTTATTTCCTTAATAGATAAATTCTTTATTCTTTCAATTCCATTTATTTCTGAAATTATTTTGGCTGTTGCATCAGGAACCAATTCCTGCCAATTGCTGTCTTCCAAAATTCTTCTTCTCACTTCAGTGCCTGACAAGTGGAGGCGGTCATAAAGCGGAGGTTGTCTGACTTCAAACCCTTCCTCTGAAAATAGCTGCTTGACTAATGAATTTCCAGAATAGACAATGGAAAATGGAGGGGTTAACATCTTGACATGAGGAACCCAAATTGCATTGAAATTAATGTCCTGCATAGGTATTATGTAATATCTGGATGGGTCAATTTCCTCTTCAACTAAAGTCTGTGAAATCATCAACACTCTTTCACCGGCAGTAAATGGATCTTTAAGCTCATGGCTTAACTGGGCACTACCTATGCCAATTATAATTTCATCCACTTCCTCTAAAATCTTCTTAATAACTTGCATATGTCCATTATGAAATGGCTGCATTCTACCAATTAAAATTCCACGAACTTTCTCCATAATATCACATCTTTAAGCTTCTAGTTCATCCAAACTCATGATTAAGTTATCGGCTGTTTTTTGTTTTTCCATCATTGCATCGGTAATTGAGGTTTCCACAAGCAATGTGTTAATTCCCTTTTCTGCAATTGGAATTGTAACCTTTTCAGGACTTGTACCTTCTGTAAATTGATAATCTGCAAGGTTCACGTCACTGCTTAACTTTGCAATATATGAATCTATCTTGTCTGTCCTGTTTGACAAGCTGAATATGAAGTTTGAATACTCATAATCCGGATTGATTTCATGAACATCGACAACAACGAAAGGTTTATCCTTGGCGATATTCGGAACGACAAATTTGTTGGCCAGTTCTTCGCCTGCAGGGCGTGTATCCTCACGGGAAGTTAGATTGTCTTTAGTCTGAATATAATAAATCACATATTTTTTGGTAAGGTTATGTGTACCGTTTTCTGAAGTTATGTTGTAAATTGTATTGTTTACGGCCTCGTGTATTTCATGCTCACGAGGATGAACACCTAAAATAATCCCAATGGTTTCATTAGATGACATATTGCCCGCTTCAATTTTATAGACTGTACCATTCGCATTCTTTCCAACGGAAGTAACATTATAAATGTTGTCCGGTGTGTCCATTACGGATGTTAGAATGATTGCCAGGTTAAATATTACAATTGCTATTAAAACTGCAAGCAATATCTGATATTGTATTTTTTTATTCATAAATTGACCTTATTTAAACTTTTAATAATTAAATATCTAACTAAACTTATATTAAATACTTGTTACTTAAATTATATTATTAAATTATGGAGTTTTCTTAATGGAAAATAAAAATATTATTATAATACTGGTGGCAATTATAGCAGTTATTGCAATAGCAGGTGCTATTTTTGTTTCAGGAGTATTTAACGAAACTAATGACTTAGGCAGCACTCCATTTAAAACAAATTTTATGGAAGGTGCTTTTGTTGGAAATGTAACTCTTGTAGATGGAAAAGAAAAGTTCATGCATTCCTATAAGGATAAGGAACATAAAATCACTTACAATATTTCAACCGTTGATAATTCAACTGCACTGATGGATATCTACTCAATTCAGGGAGTAACCAATCCTGAAGAAAGATCATTCAACGGTAATGACTGGAACATTTACTTTACTCAAGCCATTCCGGGAAATGATACATCAAAAACCAATGATACAATGAATATTATCATTTGCCAATCACAAGGAGAAAAGCAAGGATATTTAATATATGCTATCTTTGACGGCAAGTCAGATGTCAATTCAACCGGTAACGAATTCGGTCAGTCTTACACTGATTTCATAAAGCCGTTACTTGAAAATGTCACACTGAAAAAAAGTAAAAACGTTCCCGCCATCAATGAGGAATTCGGTCTTACAGAAGATCAGTTTGCTGAGCAGATGGATTTAATTCAACAATACAAAGCAGGAAACACTTCTGCGCTAGAGGGTGCTCAATAATGAAAATTACAGTTTTTCATGCAGATGAATGCGACAGAAAAAAATGCACTTCCATCAAAATGGAAAAGATGGGTAAATGCAGGTTGGTTTATGATATCAATAAGATTCCAGGTGGTGCAATTGTCTTAAATCCATATGCTGAAAAAGCTGTATCCTATGAGGACTATCGATATGTTCAAAGAAGAGGGGTTGTAGGACTTGACTGCTCCTGGAATGAAGTGTCAAGTTCTAAAAAATTCTTTTCTTTATCAAAATATCATAGATCCCTTCCATTTTTAATAGCAACCAATCCTGTTAATTATGGAAAACCATGTATTTTATCAACTGTTGAAGCTATTGCGGCTACATTGTACATCACTCGATTCAAGGATGAGGCAATCAATCTCATGGACGGTTTTAAGTGGGGTCATACCTTTTTAGAATTGAACCATGATTTGCTTGAAAGCTATAGTGAAGTAGATACCAGTGCTGAGGTTGTAAAAATACAAAACGATTTTTTAAATGAGAAGAACATGATTTCTGATGATGAATGATGTAATTATTAAATTACATTCTTCTATTTTTTCAAGCATGAATTATAATATGCTTATTTTAAAATTAAATGACTTTGGAAAATCAAAATTTTCCAGGTGGCATTTTATATACTATAACAACAATAATTTTCATCATCGAAATATTTTTGTTGTTTTAAGTCTTTTTCCTAAACCTTTAAATACTATTAAGATAATATAATTAAGTAATAGTTATGAACACTGAAATATCACTTTTTATTTCATAACAATTTATTATTATTAATTTTCATGATTATAGGAGGAGTTATTAATGGCAAGATTTGAAGAAGCAGAAAACAGAATGTTCAATGTAAAAATCTGCTTAAAATGTAATGCTCGTAACCCTGCTGCTGCTACTACCTGCAGAAAATGTGGTTACAAAGGTTTAAGATTCAAAGCTAAAGAACCAAGAGGATAGATTTATTCTCTAACTTTTTTTTATTTATTTATTTATTTTTTTTAAAAACAATTAATTTAATATATTATTTTTAATAAAACTTATTTTATGAAAGATGTTGAAAATTATATCCGTGATATATTAAAAACAAGAAAAATTCATTTTACTTTAATTGATCCTGATGAACAAACTCCTGAGGAAGCTTTGGAAATAGCAACAAAAGCTATTGAAGGGGGTACTGATGGAATAATGATTGGTGGGTCAACTGTAAATGGTGATGATGTCGATAACACCTGTAAAATATTATCTGAAAACATTGCAGTACCTATTATTATTTTCCCTGGAAATACTAGTAGCGTAAGTGAATATGCTGATGGAATATTTTTCATGAGTTATGTTAATTCTACAAATCCATACTGGATTAATGGAGCACAATCTCTTGCAGCACCTTCAGTAAAGGCATCAGGCCTTGAGATTTTACCTATGGCTTATATGGTTGCCGAACCTGGTGGAACTGTTGGATGGGTTGGAGACGCTAAATTAGTGCCTAGAAATAAACCAAAAATACCTGCAATCTATGCTATGTCTCATGAGATGTTTGGATTCAAGTTTTTCTATCTTGAAGCTGGTTCAGGAGCAGATAAACCAATTCCTCCTGAAATGGTAGCATACACTAAAAGAGCAACAGACAATATGATTATTGTTGTTGGTGGAGGAATCAGGGATGCAAAAGCAGCTTATACTGCAGCAAAAGCTGGTGGAGATGTTATTGTAACCGGTACTGTTGTAGAAGAAGTTGATGATGTAAAATCTAAAATTGAAGAATTAACTGGAGCTATCAAAAAGGCTTCAATGGAGTAGTTTTCAACTGCTCTCACCATACTTTTTTTTATTTTAAATTAACATAATTATGTAGTGTGATATTATGTTAAATTCATTATATGAGAAAGCCATCGCTAAAAGAGGATTTATTCATGATATTGATTCTGAAACTGATGTTGAATCACAACTGGAATATAAGTGGTTTGACAGGGACATTCAAGAGAGTTCAGATGATTTTTCTATAGCTGCCGGAGATGGGAGTTTCAATAAAAAGAAATTCCTGACCACAAATTTCTGCGCTGTAGGTGCTGAATCCATAATTTATGATGGTGAAATTAAAAAAATTGATGACTCGGATATATTTGATATTGCCAATGTTTCCTTTTTGGATGAATTACTTGGAAATTACATGGCAATATATGAACTTAAATGTGCATTGAGGACTATTAATGATTATAATGTGGATTATTATATGTTTGATGGTTCACTTCTGGGCGATCTGCAGAATGCATTTCCAAGAGGAGCGCAATTGCCATCTAAACTTAGGGACAATATGGATGATGCACTTTTAAATGAATTTGAAAGAAGATTAAAGATAAGGCAGTATGGTTTAGTCTTTCCCGAAATCAGGGATTCACTTAAGCTGATGGAATTGCCTAAAAGGGAAGATGCCAATAAAGTTGAGGAATACAATCTTCATTTATCCGCTATAGAGAAAATTGTTTTGTTAAAGGAAATTTTACAACATAGAAAGAAAATAATTTCAATATCAAAAACCTCTTCCGATAATGATTTGTTCCATTGGAATATTCCTGATATTGCTTTTTTGGATAAGTTCACTGAAAAGCAAGGAATCTCATTGATTAAACATAGGGAAGTTCACAAAAAATTGGCATTTCAATATTATAATGACTTTTTTAAGGGATTGACATTTACAGTATTTTACATTCGTCTGCAGGATAATAAAGGTGTTTTAAAAGTCGAGCTCCCTTATAAAGCATCTAAAGAGGAAGTATTCAGTATTATTAAGAAAATTAAGTTTTTATCAGTTCAAGGTTATCCTTACTTGCTTAACAAGGCACATAATGATGTCGTAATCACTGATAGGAACATGAAGGAATTGTTGAAGATAGCTAAGATTTATGAGACAACTAATAGGGAAGTGATGTCATGGTAGTTGGAATTTGTGTTGGGGAAACTTCATTAACTGAAGTTACATTCATTTCTGATAAAATGCCAAAAGTCGGAGAGTATGTAACAATAGAATATGATGGTAAAAAAGTTTTAGGAATGATTGAAAACTTAATACGTGGAAATGATGCTTTGAATGTTGATATAAATGATTTTAAAGCAATTCAAAAAATTTCAAGGATTGGTGTTGAAGATAACTACATCAGAGGCAAAGTTAAAATCCTGGGTGATGTTAATGATGACTTGAGATTGCCTAGAACACCTGTGCTTCCCGGAACTGAAATCCAGCTGGCTGATGAAGATGTCCTAAATGAAATATTCAAGGTTGATAATCCTATCACTTTAGGCACATTAGTCAATCAGAGTGATGTTGAAGTCAATGTTGAAGCGAATCCTATTCTATCAAGGCACTTGGCAATTTTAGCTATGACAGGTGCAGGTAAATCAAATACTGTTGCGGTATTGATTGATGAATTATTGGATTATAATGTTCCTGTATTTGTTTTTGACATGCACGGAGAGTATAAGGATGCAGTATTTCCAAACGGCGACGTTAATGTCATCAATCCTAAGATCAATCCGAAATACATGAACTTTTATGAGATTAAAAAATTAGTCAATATTGGTGGAAACAGTTTTATTCAGGAACGTCACTTCAGAAGAGCATTCAAACAGGCCAAACAAATGCTTTCAGATGGTGTAGCTCACACAAACAACTTTTTACAAATAATGTATGATATTCTAGAGAAAGATTCGCAGGTTGAGGGATCTGACAAGCAGATTGTTGATGTGATGAACAAGATTGACGATTCTATGGACAGGTACTCTAATCTATTTGATAAGAATGTGGGTAATATATTATCCAATATCAAAAAGGCCCATGCAAATGTTTTGGACTTGTCACAGGTCGATGAATCAGTAGCAAGTGTCCTTGTAAGTCATATTTTAAGAAATTCACTTCAGAGGTCTAAAGATGCGGCACACACAGGAAACAAAAAAGACTTATTGGACAATTCTGTTTTCTTCATTTTAGAAGAGGCACATATTCTGGCTCCAAATAAACGTGATTCAGATTCAAAAAGGTGGATTCAGAGAGTTGCAAGAGAAGGGCGTAAATTCGGTTTGGGATTATGTTTGGTAAGTCAGTCTCCAAAGACTGTCGACCATGATGCATTATCTCAGATGAATAATATGATTATTTTAAGGCTTGTCGAACCTGAAGACCAAAGGCATGTTCAGTCAGCAAGTGAAAGCTTATCTCAGGATCTGGTAAATCAGCTTCCGTCATTGAATGTCGGTGAGGCAGTAGTTCTGGGTTTAATGAGTAAAGTTCCAACCCTTGTAAAAATCAACAAATTTAAAGGACGTACTCATGGAGATGACATGGATATAGTTTCATATTTCAAAAAGGCTGTTGAAGAGGAAGCTCGTGAAATTGAAGAACTTGAACAGGAAACATTAGATATGGGATATGATTACTAATTTCATATTCTTTTAATTTTTAATATTTTTTTTACTTATTTTTAATTATAATTTCTTAAAAACAATTTTGATTTGTTTTCAATTGCTCTCTTGGCAAACAATTAAATATACTTTTGAATAAACTATTACTCAATTAAATACTTTTATTAGTGTTTATTGGTTATATACAAAAAATTAAAAAAGGTAATATAATGAAATTTGCACATTTAGCAGATACTCATTTAGGTTATCGTCAATTTGGTTTAATTGAACGGGAAAAAGACTTTTATGAAGTATTTGAAAAGGTTATAGATAAAATAATTGAAGAAAAAGTAGATTTCGTAATACATAGTGGAGATCTATTTGAAACCGCAAGACCATCTCCAAATGCACTTTTAGCATTCCAAAAAGGATTGCTCAAACTAAAAGGTGCAGGAATTCCTATGTATGCGATTGCAGGCAATCATGATGTGGTTATGCGTAAGGGAGCTATTCCTCCACAAGTGATATTTAAAAAATTGGGTTTAAAGGTGATTAGTCCAATTAATACTAATTATATGCATGGAGACATATTCATTGCGGGGCTGCCTTATTATCCTTCATCTCAAAGTAAAGTATTGAAATCTAAATTGGCTGAATTATCTAAAAAAGCGGCCGAACATGAAAAATCAATCTTGGTTTTACATCAGGGAATAGATAAATACTTCGGATACCAGTATGAATTGGAAATTGGTGACATTCCGGATAATTTTGATTATTACGCTTTAGGACACATTCATAAGTATGTGAATGATTCATTCGGAGGCGGCAGATTAGTATATCCGGGTTCAGGCGAAATTTGGAAAACCGATGAATTGACTGATTATAATGAAAATGGAAAAGGTTTTGTTTTAGTTGATTTCGACGGTCCAAAGCCTTTGGTCAAAAGAGTTAAAATTGATATTCCTCGTGAATTTATAATAAGGTCACTTGACTATAACAATTTAGAAAGTGGCATTGCCGGAATCAAGGAAACAATAAAGGACTTTGATAAAAAGCCTATTCTTAACTTGACTATTAATAATGTCGATTCAGATACCAGTGTTGTTTATGACATTATCAATGAGGAATTAGGTGACTTGGCTTTAATGATTAGGCCTAAGTTCAACATGCTTGGAGAAGAAAGCATAGATGATATAATAAACCAAGATACAGGAGTAGGTCCTAAGGAACTTCTTGTAGATCAGTTAAAAGGTTACGGCGATAGTAACGTTAACCAGTTAGCCGTTGATTTATATGACTTCTTATCAAAAGACAAAATAGACGAATCAAAAGAATTGGTGGATCAATTCTTCAATGAATTTTACAACAAGAGTAAAGATGATGTGGAATTTAAGACTGAAGAAGTTGAAACAGAAGAAGCACTTCAGGAAAAGTCAGAGGATGTTCAAGTAACATTTAACGAGGTTTTAAAATGATTTTCACAAGACTCAAACTAAACAATTTTAAATCTCATGAAAACACTGTCATTAAATTCGAAAAAGGAATTAGTGTTATTGTTGGGGAGAATGGTGCAGGAAAATCAACAATTTTAGAAGCAATTAGCTTTGCTTTATTCAAACAACATACAGGTAAGAAAATTGATGATTTGGTAAGGAATAATGCACAATCCATGTCTGTAGAATTGGAATTCAACTCAAACGGCAGACAATATAAAATCATTCGTGAAAAGAAATCCAATTTAAAATCTTCAATATATAAAAAGACATCAACAGATGGGGATTATGTCCATGTTTGTACTGGCGATAAGGAAGTTGCTAATGAAATTCGCCAAATTTTAGACATTGATTCTGATTTATTCTTAAATGCAATTTATATAAGGCAAGGAGAAATAGCGGAACTTGTTGATAAAACTTCTTCCGAGAAAAAATTATTGATAGGCAAATTATTAGGCATTGACTCCTTAGAGAAGTCATGGAAAAATCTTTTACCATTAATTAATGATTATGACAATCAGCTTTCAGAATTAAAAGGTAAATTATATAATTCTGATAAATTGTCTGAAGATTTGCAGAAGAAACGTGCTGAACTTGATTCTCTTAAAAATAGAGGGCACGAACTTGAAGAACAAATTGATGAAGTAAATGAGTTACGTTCTGAAATTTCTGAGAGTAAAAGAAATATGGAACGTGAAAAGGAAATTTACGACACTCAGGTTAATAATCTAGAAGCTGAAGAAAAAACATTGGCTAAGCTGGAAAATGATAAAAGAATTGTTCAAGATAATCTGGACAAGATTAGACAAGCTGAAGAACAAATCAGCAGATTAGAGAAATTCGTTTCCAAATTAGATGTGTACCTTGATTTTGAGAAATCTGTGACCAGTATCCAAAGTTTAAAGGAAAGTGAAGGTGAAATTAACAATAAGCTTGATTCAATCGCTGAACAAAAAGAGATTGTTGCACAGAATAAAGAGAATTATAATAAATTTTTAGCATCTGATGAGGAGATTTCAAAGCTTGACAATAAAAAGGTTAGTTTTGAAAAGGAATTGGCTGCAATGGCCAAACTTGAAAATGATAAAAAAGAACTGTTAAAAAGAATTGAAAATGAGAGAAATGACATTGAAGACTTTTTCTCAAGAGCTAAAGATAAACTGTCTGATGAAGGCCTAGACCAAGACACCTTGGCTGAAATTGATGATTTTAATCATCTTGAAGAGGCTACAAGCAATTTCTTAGATGAGATATCCTCAAAAATCAAGGGCATCGGTGATGATATAATTGCTAAAAATGAAGAGATCGTTGTCTTTAAGCAGAATATCAAATCCAGTGAAAAACCTTTAGAGGAATTGTATGATGTGGACAATAAATGTCCTGTATGTCAATCTAATATTAGTGAAAATAAAAAATCTGATTTGATTAGAACTTACACAGAGGAAATTGAAGAAAATAATCAGTTAATCTCTGAGTATGAAGAAAATGTTCGTTTGCTTAGCAAAAATAAGGAAAGCTTTGAAAATAAGCATGAAAAATTGCTTGATTTATCTAAAAATATCATTGAATACAAACATAAATTCCATCATTTGCAAAATGAATTAGTTAAGTTAAACAAGCTTGACAGTGACCTTGAAGCAAAAGAGTACATTAGTAATAAGTTAGGTGAAATCATATTGGTCATTGCTAATAAGAAGGCTGATCGTGAATCCTATAAGGAATCATATGACTCTTATAATCAGGCTAAAGGTGCTTTGGAAGTTTTAGGCAGTGAAACCGAAGCCCAATATAAATTAAAACAGGTTAAAAATGAAATTGATAATCATGTGACTAATATTAAACTTGCCATTGACCAAGACCCACATTTAAGTGGTGATATTAGTACTGCTGAGCTTCAAAATCGTATTTCTGATTTAAAACAGAAAAATGAGGAATATAATCAACTTAAAGGATTTGTTCAAAATAAAAAATCTTATTTGACTCAGCTTGATTCAGTCAAGGAAGATATTGGTGTTTCGTTAAATCAAATTGATATTACTGAAAATAAGATTAAAGCTTCTATTTATGATAAAGAAAAATATGAACAAATCATTTATCGTTCAGAGCTTTATGAAAGAAGATTTAACACCTTTAACACTGAATTGTCTGAAATCAAGGGTAGGGCTCGCGAATCAATTGCATATGTTAAGGAATTAACAGAAAAGCTTGAAATTGCCGACAAATTCCAACAACAATATAATGATATTTCAGATTATATTAATTTATTAAGCCATATCAGAAGTTTATACAGTAAAAATGGTATCCAAAAAGATTTAAGAAATATTTCAAGACCTTTAATCCAAAAGTATACCAAGGAATTCTTCAATGAGTTTAACTTTAACTATTCTGATTTGACACTTGATGATGAATATGATGTGACTGTTTATGGTCCTGAAGGGGAATCATCAATGAGTATGGTTAGTGGCGGTGAAAAGATAGCGATTGCATTGGCCTTAAGACTTGGTATTACTCAGGCTATGGCTAATGGAGAATTGGACACTATCTTACTGGATGAGCCTACAATTCATTTGGACAGTGCAAGAAGGCATGAATTAATTAATTTATTAAAGGACATGTCTGTGTTGCCTCAAATGATTATTGTAACTCATGAGCCTCAACTTGAAAATGCGGCTGATAATTTAATAAAAGTAGAAAAAGAGAATGGTATTTCAAAAGTAATGATTTAAAATCATTATTTTTTTATTTTTTTTTTACATTGTTTCATGTGCATCTTTAATGGAATCGACAATGCAGTTTGCGTTCCATCCAACAATTGTGGCAGCTTTTTCTTCTAGTTTTTCTGGAACTTCTTCAAGGCCCATTGGTCTGACTAAAACAATAGGTATCTCATATGTTTCACTGGCGTTTAATAGATCATCAAAAAGTTCCTTATTATCATTGTAAAGGCCGGCTAATAATATGATTCTATCAACTTTATTGTAAAATGCATCTCCTGCTGTGGCGTATGCTCCGGACATGGATTCTTTCCATCTGAAATCCACTTTTGAATATAATTTTTCAGTAAATTGACCATATTCATTTTTTTTATCAATGCCATTAGTAATTATCAAATTATAAATTTTTTCATCTCTCTCGTCTTCAAACATTTTCTCACCTTGCTTTTATGTTTAATATTATAATATAAAATAATTTGTCTTACAAAATCTTTATTAGTTTTAAAAATGTAAGTTTAATATAACGATTTGTATAAGGAATATTTTTTATGAAAGCTGCAGTAATTGGATTGGGTGTAGAAGGAAAAAAAGCAGTAAATTCTCTTTTAAAGCATGGTTGGGAAGTTTACGCTACTGATTTGAATATTAATGTTGATTTATCTGGATTAGATTTGCCGATGTTATCATTGAATATGGTTGATGAAAATCAGACTGTTTCTATTGTAGGAGATGAGATAACTATTGATTTGGGTTTTACTAATCCATATGCCATTGAACAATGTGATGCAATAGCTATTAGTCCTAGTATGTATGGAGGGGCATTTGCAACAAGATTATTGGAAGATGGTGATTTATTAAGTGATGTCGTATCTAAACATAAGGATATCTTTACAATAGGAATAACAGGAACCAATGGAAAAACCACTACAGTGCACATGCTAAAGGAAATCCTGGAAAATGCAGGCAAAAAGGTTTTAGTTGGTGGAAATGGTGGTGGAGGATTTTCCGGCTATTATGATTTGATTTTGGAAGCTAATGATGATTATGATGTTTTGTTAGTCGAAGTGTGTGACATGACTCTTGATTTTTGCAGGCACTGCTTTGACTTTGACATGATTGGACTCACCAATATAGGCAATGACCATATGGATGTTCATAAAACCATTGCTAATTATAAAGATTCTCTTGTGAGATTTTTTGCAGATAAAACAATTTTCACTGCATTTAATCAGGACTTTAATGCTGATTTTAAAGAATCCGCCAAAAAAACAATTCCATATTTTGAATATCAGGATGAATTAAAATTATTTGGTAAATTTAACTTGCTTAATGCAGGATTGGCATCTGCAATTGCAAAAGAAATTAAAGTGCCAAAGGATGTTATTAGGGATACTTTATCCGATTTCAATGCAGTTGATGGTCGTTTGGATGTTTATAAGATTAATGATGCATTTGTATATGTCGGAAAAACTGATAATTCTGACGCATTGGCTTCAGTTCTATCTGAAAAAGATTTTTATGCACTATTTATAGGAACACCGCGTCACAATGAGGTTCACAGGTTAGATATTCTTGACGTTGCAGCTAAATATAATCCTGAAGTTATTGTATTGTTCCCTGGATTGGAGGATACGTTAGATATTGCAATCTATAGGCTTAATTCTTTAGGTTACATGGGAAATATTATAACAGTCAATTCTCTCGATGAGATTATAGAATTGGTTGCTGAATACTCTCATGAGGAGGCAATACTGATTGGTGGTAACGGTCAGGATACTATAATTAATATTCAAGAAAGAATCAAGTTAATTTCAGAGAATTTATAGTTTAATAATAATCTTTTTATATAATGTTAACATATATTATATTATTATTGTTATATTATTAGGTGTATTAAATGAGTCGTAGTTGGAGAAAAATATCTATTACAATATTTTTGGCATTAATATTTTTAGTAATACTCTTAGCAGTATTTAATGCAGTAAATAGTGCTCCTTACACTGCTCAATCCGTAACTGATGAATATAATCTTCCTATTGGTCAATCAATGTTTGAAAATCAATCAATTTTAGGTCAAAGAGATCCTATTCAAGTTCCTTTGATAGCTGATGTCGGATTCTTGTCACATCAATTATTAGCATTTGATATTCAGGGTTTGCTAATGTCTCTATCAAGTGGAATTGTACCGTTTGATTTTACAACTATCGCCAGCGAAGGTATTGATTCTTACGGAAATGTGGTTGATGTTAAAGGGCCAGGATACTTGACTTTTGAGGGGGATAAACTAGCTGTTAAAGAACCTGACAATTATGTATGGGGATACAGTGTTCCATATAAATGGTTAGTTAAAACAGAAAATGGTGTAGATGTTGTTGAAAACGGTACTGTTATACAATCTGTTCCTGTGGACCAAATTAAGGACTTAGATTTCAGTAATGATTATTATAATAACAATACAATTGTAAGTTGGTATAATTATGATGCTTCTAATGGATCCACTTTCACATTAGAAAAAGGAATGGCAGGATTTTCTGATGGAAGAAACAATATTTCATCTGATGAGGTTCCTCACATATTCGGTCAGGATGTAGTTGACTATGCAGCTGAATACCCAACAGGCTCTCCAATTCTTTTATACTCTGGAAATTACACTGAACAAGCAGGTGAAGTTTATGGTACTTCTTTAGGTTCTCACCCAGAATATGGGGATTCAATTAGGGAAGTAAATGCACGACAATTTGTTGAAGCATGGAATGGTACAGTAATACCTCCTAACTCCACTAGTAGTGGTAAAGATTACGTTTACTTCGAATCAGCTAGTGATGCTTCTGCTCCAGGTGGAAGTGCTTCACATGGTGTATGTCCATCCGCTAGAGCTTTAAGGGCTGCTGTTACTTCTGAAGGCTTTGATTTACCTGTTGGAATGACTTGGGACGAAGATGCGGTTCAATTTGGTTTTAACCCTGCTCAAGACATTACAGTTACCAACAACCATGATTATCCGGTAATGATTAAAATGTGGACTGAAGGTTCAGGTACCGGAATGGGTATTTATGGTCAAGTTATAAGATATGTTCCTGCATAAAGGAATTATCTTTTTTACTTTTTTTTTATGACAATCTCAACAATTATCACTGCAGCTGGAAAAAATTCCAGAATGAGAAAAGATCAACTTTCTCGAAATATTGAATTAAAAAACAAACTCATTTTACCATTTAAGGATAAGACTGTTATAGAGACAACCATTGACAATGCATTATCCTCAAATATAGATGAATGTATTGTAGTACTTGGTCACTATGCTAGTGAAATAATGGATGCTATTTTTGATAATTATAAAGATTCAGTTAAATTTGTAGTTAATAATCCTGTTGATGTAGGTTTATCAGTATCACTTTACAATGGTCTTTCAAATATTTCATCTGAATTTGCATTGTGCATCACCGCTGACCAGCCGACGGTATCCAGCGAAACATTTAATAAAATGATTGAAATAAGTCAGAATTCCGATAATCCTTATAAAACAATATCTATCTTGAGAAGAAGAAAAACAGGATTGCTAGATACTGCTGAAGGATTGGGCATGCCTTTTGTTGCACCGCGTGAAAACCTAATGAAATATTTAAAAAATGAGAATGATAACCTAAATCCTATTTTGAGAAAGATTTTTGCTGATGGTTATACTTTTTATGGTGTAAAAGAAAAAAATAAAAAAGAATTATTGAATATCAATCATTATGATGATTACTTAGAGCTATTAGATTGAATCAAGACCTGAAATAACTTCTTCGATTTTAGCTTTACTAATTCCGACTGTCATTTCATTATCTTTGATGTCTGCCGCTTTTCTGGAACCGTCACAACCTAAAGTAAAGTTAATTCCATCTGTAATGTATGGGTTTGCAAATGCGTCACCGCATAATGATTGAATACCTGCAAATGATGGAGTAATTTTTTCACCAGTTTTATAAACGATACTTTGAGCGAGTTTCATTCCTCCAACAGGTTCAGTTATTATTTCAATGACGTCTGCTTCAAAATCAGCTTCATCTAAAGGAGCATAAATGATTCCCCAGTGAATGTCTTTGACAATGGAAAGTTCGCTGGTTAATTTTTTAGCGGTTTCTAAATCTTGGAATCTTCCAAGTGAGAAGTATTTTTCACCGTTTGCTAATTTTTCAGGCATATCTCTAAGTCCAATAGCGCCAGCTCCCCCTAAACATAATTGCTGTTCTATTGTTGAGTAGAATTTATCGCCTAAAGATGCTTTCCTAACCATTTCACAGTGTCTGATTTTTTCATCTATTAGTTCAATGCCTTCAGGTAGTTCATCTTCTGTTTTGAGCAACTTCATTGCGACTGGTTTTGCATCAAGTTTGATTTTACTTTCAATCGCTTCACAGTATTTTTGGTTTTTTTCTAAATTAGTCATTACAATCGCCTAATATTATATTTGCTTTAAGGAATTTTAAACTCTTTTGTTTTAACACTGTTATTTTTACAAAATGTCCTAAAATCACAAGCACTGCAAGTTCTTTCGTCAGAATCTGCTTTCCATGCCTCCTGAATTTTACATCCTTTCATCTCTTTTATCAATGAATTTTCAATATCTGCTACAACGCTGTCAAACTTATAAAGTGCCTTTTGTTGCTCTTCCTCATCAACATTGATGATTCTTATTGACCTGTTGATTTTAAAATCATCACTCAAGTCAGGAGCCTTGTCTTCTTCCTCCCATTTATTGATTAAATCAACATCATTTTCAAATTCATTGCCGATATCGGTTAAATCATTGTTCAGCTCATCTTTAATCAAGACCAAATCCTCTTTTGACGGAACCAGTTCGTTTAGATAGAATATGATTCCTGCAACAATAGGTTTTGAATCCTCTTGCTTTGACCTGAGCCAGGAATAAGTTAGGATTTGCTGCTTATGGTTTTCCCATTTGTCCTCAATTTTTGAATCCAAAACTTTCACAGGAGGTCTTTTCATTCCTTTATAGTCAATTATGATTTCGTATTCATCCCCCTCGTCATATTCGGATATTCTTTTTTGGAAATCAGGGTCTTTTTTTAGAAATTCGATGATTTTATTATTGTAATTGTCTAGGGTACTTTGCTCTAATGTTCTGTTGATTTTCATTGATGTCAAAACATCCACAACACCGTTGATTCCATAATAATTGGATCTGCTGGTTTTTTCATCATAATTTGGCATTTGGCGAACGCCCTTGATTAGAAGTTCTGATGATTCGATAAGTGGGAAAAGATATTTTCCCCATATGTTTATTGCTTTTTCAGCTCTTGCGCTTGCTAGTTTCTTGTGGTCATGTTCATTTAAATCATCGATTGTCAATCCTTCATCTGGTTGATTTAAAATACTGAAAAATAGGTCTTCGTCGTGGGGATAAAGACCTCTCACTTGCAGTCTCAAGTCAATCAAATCTTCAATAGGTCGAATATCCTCTTTCCAATCCCATGGGAATTGGGTTTGATTATATTTCCATTGGATAAATGCCTCTTCCAAAACGCCATGAATAAATTCTCCAAACCATCTTTGAACAGGTTTTGAAGGTGGTAATGTTCCTTTGTTTTGATATCTGTATTGCAGATTGCAGGTTAAAAATGAAAGCAAGTCTCCAGTTAGGCTGTATTCCGGAATCATGTATGATTTTGATCTTGAAGGTAATTTCATCTTAGCACATCCTATATTAAGTAGATTTCATTAAATCCAACATATTCTTCATCTCTGCTCCATCCGAGGGCAACGTTCGGTATGTCAAAGTGACCTTTCTTATTGTTATACCCTTCAATTGCTGAATTGAGTCCAATCAACAGCAAAACACTTTCAGCTCTTGAAAATGCAACAAAATAAAGTCTTGTCAAGTCATCAAATGACCTGTCTTTTTCGCTTCTGTCACTTTTACCAAGACAACTGTATTGCCTTACGCTGTCTTCAACTGTCATGCTGTCCTTAAGGGATTTTGGAAATCTTAATCTTTGAGTTCTGATATCATTGCTTTTAAATCTGGATCCTACATCAACAATAACCAACGGGAATTCCAATCCCTTTGATTGATGAATGGACAAAACGTTGATTCTGTCATCCGGAAGTGTTTCAAGCAAAGATTCGTCAATACTTACTCCGCCTGTTGATAATGGTATGAAAATGTTCCAGATGGCTTCAAGAACTGAATCCCTTTCCTGTTTCGGACTTCTGAATGAAATATTTGAATGATAGTCATTAAAAAATCCGGTCTGTGTGATTGATTTTGTTATTGCCTCCAGATATACGATACCTTCAACATCATCCTGAAGCTGCTCTATCCATGTTGTGATTTTATAGGCAAGTTCCATTAGACTGGCTGTCTTCGGCCATTCCTCATATCCTCTTGGCCTTCTGAGCTGCCATGCTGTGACAAATTGTGATAATGTAATTGGTTCTCTAGGCTCTGGATTGAATTTGATGTAATCTTTAGCCTTAAGTCTCCAGCGCCTCATATTCCGTTTAGCCAAATTGGGAATTGTTTTGTCAAGATTTTGAATGCCTCCGTCAGGGTCGATACATTCCAATATCAGACCGCAGAATATTCCAACAATGTCAATGTCTTGAAGGTCAATTCCTCTAGGATTGAATACCTCTATTGGTTCTTTAAGTTTTTTGAGGTTTTTTCTTAGGAAATATAAAAATGTACGGTTTCCGTAGGATATCTCCTTTGGTGAATATGACAAAACAGCAATGTCTGAGGCGGAACCATAGTCGCTGTCTAGTTTTAGAGTAATCTTTTTCATCTCTCTTCCGGCTTTCAGATTTTCACTTTTTATCCGTTGCAATTTTGCAATGCTAATCTCACCATTCACCTTTTCGTAATATTCCTGATTTAAAACTTGCAGCACTTTTAGTTCGCATTCTCCCTTGTTTACAAGTTTATTTATCAAAAGGGAGAGGTCCCTTGCAAGCATTTCAGGGTTGTTTCTAAACATTCCCAATACTGGCATCCTGTCTTTTTCAAAGTCAGGAGCAATGATTTTAGGTTTGTTTTCAACTCTTGCATTCTGATATTCATTGTCCAATTCGGCAAACTGGTTGCAATGTGCGATGATGTTTTCAGTTGAGCGGTAATTGGTTCTTAAATTAATCTCTTCAACATCAATGTCCAGTCTCTCTTTAATTCTTTTCTGATAATTGGTGAACAGGTCCACTGTTGCACCCCTAAAGCGGTAAAGTGACTGGTCATCATCACCTACTACAGTAATGTTTCCGTCATTTTCAAGTGCTGATTTTGCTATTGTAAAATAAATGTCCTCCTGAATAAGATTTGTATCCTGATATTCATCGATTAGAACAATTTTAATTTCATCTAAAAATGAATCTAAATGCCCATCATTCAATCTTTTCAGGAATTGAGATTCAAGCATTGCAAAATCAATGGTATTTCTGTTTTCAAGTGTTGTTTCATATTCACGAATGCAATCCAGTGCAATGCGAACTCCGCTGTTTTCCTCGGTTTTATTGTATAATTCATCAAAATCTACTTGGTCATAATAGATTCTGTTTTTGATTTCGATTAGAACTTCACTTATCTTGGAAGGTTCGCCCAACTTGCTTTTTCCGCTCAGTTCCTTTAGATATTCAACTAATTTTTTATTAAGGTATTTTTCATCTTCAATAATTATTTTAATCATTGCAGAGTTTGCAACAAAATCTTCTATGACAATGGCTTGGTTTTCTCCAGGTTTCTTATAGTCCCTAAGCAATTCTTCAGCAATGCTGTCTGTTGTACCGATATGGATTTGGTTGAAGTCTATCCTGTCAATTTTTAGGATGTTGTCAAAGTTTTCATCATCGATATTGTCAAGTAGATAATTTTTAATCTGATCTCCCCAACCTAATATCCTTGAATATAACTCATCAGCTGCTTTTCTTGTAAATGTTGTAGCTATAATCTCATTTGGTTCGATATCATCAACAAAAATGTATTTTAGTATTTTAAGCACCATTACGGTTGTCTTTCCTGAACCTGGTCCTGCTACAATAAAAAGGGATTTGTTGCTTGGAGACATAATTGCCTTCTTCTGGTCTTTATTTGAAGAAATATCTCTTTTAAGTATGTTTACTACTATATCTTCAAATTCTTCATATGAAATCATTTTTTCCCTCTAAATTTATATGATTTAATTTATGTTTATAAGTTATTAATAAAAGAATTGAGAGAGCATTTGTAAAGTAATGTTTAATCGCTTCTACTTGATTAATTGTAATTTATTTAGGTGTACAAAAACTTTTTTATTTAATGAAATTAAAATATGTATATGTGGAAGATACATTATCTTTCATAATATGCATAAATAAGTTGGAAACTATTTAATGTTTCTAACTTACTGTTTTTAAATATACGAATAATTTAAATATTATTTTAACTCAAGGTATAATCATTAACTTTAATTTTAGCTGATATTATGTCTGATGTTAACAATATTGATATGTTTAAAAATGATGTGAGATATAGGGAAAATATAGCTCATGTTGAGACAATTCCAGCTAAAAAAGCTAGTTTTAAAAAAGTTGATAATTTAAATGAAAAAATCGTACAGTATCTTGATTCCAAAGATGTCAAGCTCTACAAGCATCAGGCCGAAACCTATGAAGCCATTCAAAGGGGAGAGCATGTAATCATTACGACTCCAACTGCATCAGGCAAGACATTGGCATTTAATTTACCAATCATGGAGACAATGATTGAGGATAAGGATGCAACTGCTCTTTATATTTATCCTGCAAAGGCACTGTCCAATGATCAGCTTCATGTTTTGGAAAACCTTGAATGGGAATTGGACATAAACATCAAACCCCGCACTTACGACGGTGACACTCCAAGAACAGAAAAGAGAGGCATACGCGAAAAATCAAGGATTGTCCTTACAAACCCCTACCAGTTGCATTTGATACTGTCCTGGCACCATCAATGGTCACGATTTTATAGAAACCTAAGATACATCGTCATTGATGAGTCACATTACTATAAGGGGGTATTCGGTTCGAATGTCGCTTTCTTAATCAAAAGATTGAAGAGAATAGCTAATTTTTATGGTTCATATCCTCAGTTTATTTTATCTTCAGCAACCCTTGCCAATCCATTGGAGCTGGCCAACAGGCTGACAGGCGAGGAATTTGTATTGGTGGATGATGACACCTCACCTAGTGGCGAAAAGGACTTCATCCTGTATAATCCTTTTAAAAACTATGTAAGGAACAAGCCATATACACAAAACTCACCATCAGTTCACATGGAAACCGAGAACATATTCCTCTACATGATGCTTAAGGAGATTCAGACATTATGTTTCACGGTGTCAAGAAAGACAACTGAGCTGATTGCAATGTGGGCAAAAAAGGACATGACCCAAATCAAGGGAAAACTGGCTCACAGGATTGCCGCATATAGGGCAGGTTATCAGCCGCAGGAAAGGCGTGAAATTGAAGATGGCCTTAAGAGCGGAAAGTATTTGGGAGTTACCTGTACAAATGCCCTTGAATTGGGAATCGACATAGGTTCGCTTGATGCAGTCATTATTTCAGGATATCCCGGAACCATGATTTCAACCTGGCAGCAGGCCGGAAGGGCAGGAAGAAGCAATCAGAAGTCTCTGGCGGTATTGATAGCATTCGAAAATCAGCTTGACCAGTACTTCATGAACAATCCCAAGTTTTTCTTTGACAAGCCCCATGAAAATGCAATCATAGATTTGACAAACCCTATTCTGCAGGAGGCTCATTTGCTATGTGCCGCAAAGGAATTGCCGTTAAAAAGGGGAGAGGTAGAAAAGTACTTCGGAATTTCTCAAAACGTAATTGACGAATTGGTTTCCCGAAAAGACCTTTTTGAAAATCATAATGGGGACTTCATGTATCCGTTTGATGACAATCCTGCAATGGACCATTCACTGGATCAGATTTCATCAGAGGAATTCAAAGTAATGAACAATGGCCATCTTCTGGAGACTATGGAAAGGTCTCAGGTTTACAGGGAAGCCCATGAGGGTGCCATATTGATAAATAAGGGAGACACTTATGTTGTCAACAGCGTTAATCTATCAAGAGGGTATGTGAATGTATCAAAACAGGTCGTTGATTATCACACCATGGTTTTAAACAAAACAGAGACCAACATCAGGAAAAAATTATCCAAGACAAAATTTGGGGATTTGACAATCCATTTCGGTGAGCTTACTGTAAGTGAAGATTATTTCAAGTACAAAAAGATGCATTTCTCAAAACCGATTGGAACATATCCGTTGGATTTGCCTCCATTGAAATTCAACACTAAGGGATTGTGGTTTACAATTCCAAATAATGTTAAGGATACATTGGAAAGCATGTTCCCGAATGATGAGGAAGTATTTGCAGGGGGTCTTCATGGGGCAGAGCATGCCTTAATCGGACTTTTCCCTCTCCATACCATGTGTGACAGATTTGACATTGGAGGACTTTCAACAAATTATCACGAGGACACACAGGAGGCTACAATCTTTATTTATGACGGTTATGAGGGTGGAATTGGAATCTGTGAAAAGGCAGTGGATGTTTTTGTTGACCTTTTGGACTCAACAATAGACCTGTTAAACAATTGCCAATGCAAAAAGGGATGTCCTTCATGCATATACTCTCCAAAATGTGGAAACGATAATAAACCGCTACACAAGGGTGCAACAATCTATATCCTTGAATATATGAAAAAGTTGATTTCAAAGGATGCTGATGTTGAAGAGGAAATTGTTGTAGAAAAGGCAATTGTAGAAGAAGCGGATGATTTCACTCAGGCATTGGAGCTATACGAAAAAGGCGAGTACTCAACATCAAAAGACCTTTTGAATAAAATTTTATCCGTGGATAAGAAGAATGTGGAAGCGCTCACGTTAATGGCTAAAATATTATACGACCAGGACCAAAAGGACATAGCATTGCTATTCACTAAAAAAGCGCTTGCTGTTGACAAGTCAAATGAAATGGCAAATGAGCTTGAGGTTTTGCTTACCAATAAACCTAAAGAGGATTCATCACAAATCAGTTCTCTGGATGATGTTGAAACGTTATATGAAGAGGCATATGATTTGTATGAACAGGGAGATTTAAGTACAGCTTCCGAAATCCTAGAAAAGCTATTGGACTTTGACGATAGAAATTCAGAAGCACTTGCATTGATGGGACTGATATATTATCACTCCGGATTTTTCCCAAAGGCGGTGGAATATTATAGAAAAGCCATAAAAATAAATAAGAATGGTGAAATGGTTAGGGAATTGAAGATGAGGGTTTCCTAAACATAAGGGGAGAAACCTGTTTCAAAGTGTTCACAGGCGTTTTCCAATTCCTCTGGTATGTCTATCTTTTGAGTGCAGTAATCAAGACAGGATCCACAATATGTGCACTCGTCTGCAGGTACTTTTTCATCGCCTAGTTTATGGAAATATAATCTGTAGATGTTTGATTCCGGCTGATTTTTGCTTCTATTGTATAAGTTGAAGTATTCGGGAATGGGAATCATTTCAGGGCATGCGTCAACGCAGTATCCGCATTCGCTGCATGGGACGGCAACGCTTTCAGATAATTTTTGAGCCATTCTTTTTAAAAATGCATTTTCATCATCGCTTAACACTTCAAAGTTTTCAAAAGTGTCGCAGTTGTCAAGCAAATCTTCCATAGTACTCATGCCGCTTAAAACGATTTTAACATGTTCAAGGGAAGCGCAGAATCTGATTGCAAAACTTGCAATTGATTTGTCAGGATTGAATTTTTCAAATTCGTTTCTGATTTCTTCTGATGGGTTTACAATGACTCCTCCTTTCAATGGTTCCATAACATAAACGTCAAGTCCGTGTTCAACGCATAAGTCGTAGCACTTGTGAGCTTCAATTATAGGATCTTCCCAGTCAAGATAATTCAATTCCAATAGAACAACATCGAATATGTCTCCGTATTTGTCCAGTACTTCTTTCAATAGCTTTGAGTTGTCATGGAAACTAAAACCGATTTTTTTGGCAACTCCTTCTTCTTTCATTTTTTTAACGTATTCGATTGTATTGTTCTTTTCTGCCAATTTGAACCATGGGATATTCACATTATGAATAAGAAACACGTCAAAGTAATCGATTCCAAGTCTTTCAAGCATTTCATTCATGAACTTTTCGTTGTCCTCTTCAGATGTCAATGCCCAGGTTGGCATCTTATCGCAGATTTTAAATGATTCGCGAGGATATCTTTCAACCACTGCTTTTCTGATAGCCAGCTCACTGGTACCGTTGTGATAAGCGTAAGAAGTATCAAAGTAGTTGAATCCCTTTTCCATGTATATGTCAACCATTTCATTAAATAGCTCTTGGTCGATTTTAGTGGGGTCATCTGCATCTGTTTGAGGCAATCTCATACAGCCAAAACCAAATTTAGATTTATATTTCATTATACTATCTCCTTTAATCATTATGTTTAAGTAATACAATATTTAAATGTTGTTTTTATCAACAGTTTAATTAAGTAATACTTTTTATCACTTTTATAATATTTATTTTTGGTTAATTTTGTCTTTCTTGTTTATTTTTTAAATGAGGGTATTACTCGGATATTACTCAAATATTAAATATATTTATTAATAAACAAAACAAAATTTATAGTGTTAAATATCAATGTTTAATAGGAGTATTAAAATGCATGAATTATCTATGGCTCAAGGAATTATTAATGCGGTTTTGGAAACAGCTGAGACCAATAATGCAACTGAAGTAACTGAAGTTACAATAGAAGTTGGAAGGTTGGCTATGATAAATCCTGAGCAGTTACAATTTATTTTAGGTGTTTTGATTGAAAACACTATCATGGAAGATGCAAAAGTCAATTTTGAGGAAATTCCTGCAGAAATTGAATGCTATGACTGTGATTTTCAGGGAGAAGCTGTCCTAGATGATAGTGATCACTATGCACCTCTTGTCAAATGCCCTAAATGTGACAGTTTAAGCGTAGAGGTATTAAACGGAAAAGATATTGTTGTTAAAAATATTGTTATTGAAAAACCTGATGATACATAGAATGGAGGAGAAAACATGCACCAAGTAGCAGATGTAGAAGTAGCAAAAAATATCATGGATGCTAACAAAAGGTTAGCTGATAAAAACTTAAAAAATTTAGAAGAAAAAGACATATTCTGTGTTGATTTTGTTGGAGCAATCGGTTCCGGTAAAACCACACTCGTAGAAGAAATCATTGATAACACTGACTATAAGATTGGAGTTCTTGCAGGAGATGTAATCTCAAAATTCGATGCAGGACGTATAGAAAAGCATGATGTTCCAGTAGTGGGATTAAACACCGGAAAAGAATGTCACTTAGATGCACATTTAGTAGGTCACGGACTTGAAGACTTGCCATTGGATGACCTTGACATGGTAATCATTGAAAATGTAGGTAACTTGATTTGTCCGGTTGACTTTGATTTAGGTTCCCATTTAAGAATAGTTGTAGTAAGTGTTACCGAAGGTGACGATACTGTTGAAAAACACCCAATCATTTTCCAAACATCTGATGTGGTTGTAATCAACAAAGTGGACCTTGCTGATGCAGTTGGAGCGGATGCTGATAAGATGGTTGCTGATGCTCAAAAATTAAACCCTAAAATCAAGGTTATCAAATCCAGCTTAAAAGAAGGTGTAGGATTAGACGAAATTATTCAAACTATTGAAGAAGCAATGAATAATTAAATTTAAAAATTTGGTGGTTTCATGAAAGTATGGATAGATATTTCAAATGCGCCTCATGTGAGGTTTTTTAAAGATGTAATCAAATATTTGGAAGCTGAAGGTGAGGATGTAATAGTTACAGCAAGGCAATTTGGAGATATCCATAAATTGATGGAAATGTATGACATAGATTTCATATCTGTTGGAAAACATGGTGTAAGTCTTTATGATAAACTTAAGGAGAGCACTTCAAGGGTATATAATCTTGTAGATGTGATACATGACGAAAAGGTGGATGTTGCCCTTAGCAAGCATTCCATCGAACTTCCAAGAATCAGTTTTGGTTTGGGAATTCCAAGTCTATATGTTTTGGATAACGAGCATGCTCTGGCAGCCAATAAGTTGACCCTTCCATTATGTGACAGAATCATCACACCGAAAATCATTGACATGTGGAAACTGATGAAATTCGGTGCTGATCCTAATACAATCATCTCTTATGATGGAACTTCTGAATTAATGCATTTTAAAAGTTTCAAATATAATGATAATGTTTTTGATGATTTGAATTTAGAATTGAATCATCCTAAAACTATATTAATGAGACCAGAACCATCTCTTGCATCTTATCTTGATGCAGATTGCAGAAAGTCAGTTCTTTCACCAATCGTTGATGAGTTAAAAAATGTTGCCAATATTTTAGTTCTTCCAAGATTCAAAGAACAGGCTGAAATATTTGAGGGAATAGATAATGTTTCAATTTTAAAGCCACCAGTAGATACCTCCAGTTTAATCAAAAAATGTGATTTAGTAATTGGAGCAGGCGGAACAATGAACAGGGAAGCTGCAATTTTACAGACTCCAGTCATTTCATGTTATCCTGGTGAAACATTGTCAGTTGATCAGTATTACATAAATCACGGATTAATGTATAGATCCAACAATACTGATGAGGTAATTCATAAGGCATTGGAGTTCATCGTCAATCCACATAAAAAGATTGATGTCAAAACTGATGACTTGTTCCAAATTATTATAGATAATTTATACGATTTGGCCAAAAATGGTAAATAGTTATTTATAGTAATACATTCAAATAATAATATTAGTTAATTTTTTTTGGGCTGGTAGCTCAGATGGTAGATCGTCGCCTTGGCATGGCGGAGGCCCCGGGTTCAAATCCCGGTCAGTCCATTTTATAAACAAAAGATAATTGTGATTATAATATGTTGTTAATTGCTCAAAACCATTTACAATTAATTTTAGAAGTCGGATTAATGCTATTTGTTACATTAGTGTTCTGTCTTAACTTAATTCCATTGTCACTTAGTGTTGTAACATTCTTGTCATTATTTTTGATGGGTGGATTCACACTTCTTTTCGGTGCGGATATTGCACTTCTTGTAATGTTTTCAAGTCAGGCAGAGTTCACTCACCCGTTCGGGCCATTGGCATTGCTTGGAGCCGTAACAGCACTAGCTTCGCTGAAGGTGATGAAAGAATCGGGTGTTGACATCAGACCTCTTAGAAGATTTGTAATATTATTCCTAGGAGGTATCACCGTTTTCGGTGGATTGATGCACAGGTCATTTTTAATGTTATGGTTGCTCGGATTATTCTTGGGTTACTTAATGATTTCCAAATCTTTCAGGGAAAGATCTGTATTTACATTAAGAAGAATTGGAATGTTTTTAGGAGCCGCAGGTGTAGGATTTATCCTTCTAGAAGTAATTGCTCGTGTAAGTGGTATGACAATTTTCTCCCCTCTTTTAAGGTTAGGTAGGATTGAGCAATACTCTTTATCAAGTATTAAGACAGTATTAAACAATATTCAATTAATTGGACACAATGCAAAAGCTTCCTATTGGGGAGCCGAAGGTACGGCTTTCGCTGAAGGATATATCACCCTTCCGATGCAGTTCGTATTATTCTTCGGATTGCCATTCCCAATGTTTTTCGGAGTGTTGGTTAACCAAAAGGATACAATCGATTATATGCTTCCAGGAATATTCGGTTGGGGATTCGATTTCGGTATTTTAGGTCTCATTGGATTGATGGTATTTGTACTGGGAACAATACTTATTGGATTCAAGATTTTAAATATATACAGAGAAAAAAGGGAGAAAAACAACAAGAAATACTTAGGAAGAGAAGTATTATTAACTGGTGCGTTAGCAGCATTCTGTGCACAGTCATTAATTGGACTGTTCATATTTAACAGGTCCATCAACGGTATGGCATTATTAACATTCATATTTGTAGGTGCACTGATATTGGCTAATGTAGTCACACTGAAATCAAGATCATAGAGGTAGTTATATGAAAGCATTAGTATTACTTGGATGTCCAGAAACTCCATCACAAACTCCGATGGCAGTTTATGTATTCAATAAATTAACAAAAATGGGATATGACACCACCATTGCTGCAAATCCGGCAGCCTCAAAGCTAGTGAGGGTATCAGATCCTGAAGGTTTCTATAATCTTAACATTGTAGATTTGGAAAGATTGCTTGGTGAAATCAATGAAGGGGATTATGACCTGTTGGTTGGTTTTGTACATAAGGATGCGGCAGCATCATTCTTTGTGACATTTGAGCAATTATTAAATACAAAATCTCTTGCATTGGTATTTTCAAGGGATGCCGATGAAGTCGCTGAGTTTGTTAATATGATTGAAGAAAGCGGAAGTAATGCTAAGATTGTTGCTGTAAGAGCTTTCCATAATCCTTCACCGATTAAAGTTAAATTCGATAAAGCAATTAAGGAGTTTGAATAAATGTCATTCTGTTTGGATACTTACCTTCAGCAATCAGATAATTATGAAATCCATGCTTCAAAAGCAGGATTTAAAGACTGTGCAATGATTATCAGATTTAAAGCTGATGATTTAGTTTACATTAAACCTGGAGATGAAGTTTTAGGTGTTAGAGTAATTGGTATTCCTCCAATTCCTATAGGATTTGACAATGAAAAGGGAACCGTTCTTTTACCATACACCAAACCATGTCATGGAACATCCGTAGTAGAGCTTCCAATTGATGAGGAAGAAGTTGAAAAAATCAGAAAGCTTGATACTGGTAATAAAAAATGAAATCAACTGTTGTAGGCAGTTTTCCTTCAAGGGAAAGCTCCCCATCTAATTTTAAAGATAAGTTATTGAATACCTTTGGATCTTACGACCCATTTAAGCAAGCCATTAAAGATAGTGTTACAAGTCAGCTTGATGCCGGAGTTGATATAATATCTGACGGCCAGGTTAGAGGTGACATGGTCTCTATTTTTACTGAATATATTCCTGGAATGAAAATTGAGGAAGGAAATACATTCATTGTTGGAAAAATCAGAAATCCAACACAGGAAATTTCAATCAAGGACTTGCAATATGCAAAAAAGGTCATGGCTGATTATTATGGTGGAAAAATTCCCGAAGGCAAGGGAATCAAGGGAATCATAACAGGTCCGAACACTATTGTCCACTCTTCAAGGATAACTTCCTTTTACAAAAACAAGGAAGATGCTATAATTGATTTGGCACATAGCCTTAAGGTGGAAGCTGATGCAATAGCAAAAAAAGTAAAGCCAAGCTATATTCAAATAGATGAGCCGTTCCTGTCAACAGGCATGGTTGACATGAAGACAGCCCGCGAAGCTATTGGAATCATTAAGGACGGTTTGGAAGTTCCTTTGGGTATGCATGTTTGCGGTATCCTAAAAGATGCATTCAAAGACCTAACCAAATTTGATGTTGACATTTTAGACTTTGAATTCGCTGGAAATAATGTCAATTTGGGTGTTTTAGAGGAAAATGCTTCATTGATTTCTAATAAAAAAATTGGATTCGGATGTGTTGATTCATCAGTCAACACTGTTGATGATATTGAAGATATAGATAATCTTGTAAGTAAAGCTATTGAAATTGTCGGAAAAGATAATATACTTCTTGACCCTGACTGCGGTCTTAGAAGGGCACCTGAAGATGTTGCTTTTGAAAAATTAAGATTAATGAATCAAATTAAGGACAAGTATAATAACTCTTAAATTTGATTTAACTTTTTTTAATTCTAACTAAACTATTTATTAGTCAGTACAAATATAATATTAATTAATTATTTTTTTCAGTGATTATATGAAAGACAATGAAATCAAACATAAACATGAACTGGACTTCTGGTCTGGAAGAGTTGAAGCTGAAAAGACTTTAAAACAGATTTCAGGCGGAGCACCTTATGAGAAGTTTTACATTGATGACTTTGGATTTACTTATGAGGATTATGAAGGTAAAAGAATATTAGATATTGGATGCGGTCCAAGAGGAAGTCTTGAATGGGCTGACATGGCTGAGTTAAGAGTTGGACTTGACCCTTTAGTTAATGATTACTATAAGCTGGGTGGAGGAACTATATTTCATAAGATGACTTATGTAAATGCATACAGTGAAGACATGCCTTTCACTGATGAGCTATTTGACTTTGTTTTTACAATTAATTCTCTTGACCATGTGGATGATTTGGATGAAACAATTTCCGAAATCAAGCGTGTTTTGAAGGTCGGAGGAATTTGTGGAATCATTGTTGATGCAAATCATGCTCCACGTCCTGCAGAACCAATTTTCATTGAGTTAAATCTAAAAGACAGATTTTTAGATGTTTTTGAGATATTGGAAGAGAAGGCACTTGAAGACATTTCCCCAAATGGATTCCGTGATAACTTAGATAATCCTGTATATTATGACTTTGATGATGAAACAAATCGTACTGCAATTCTATTTTTAAAAATGAGAAAAATCAGGCCAGTTAATTTTGTTCAGGATTCAGAAACTTTTGACGAATTATTAAAAGAAAACATTGAACTTAAAAATGATATTGAACAATTAAAAGTTCAAAATAAGAAATTAGTCGATGAGTTAAATGAGTTAAAAGGATGAATAATCCTATTTTTAACTTTTTTTTTTATTTTTGATAAGATGAGTTTTGAATTTTCGTTTGTTGGATTGCTGTTTTTGATAATGCTGTTTGTTCCAAATGTAATTTGGTCAAAACACCAGCCGAAGGACTATGAAATATATTCAAGAAATGAAAATAGATTATTGCTTTCTTTTGAAAGGGTTGGTCAGATTTTAGTAACTGTTTTTTCTCTGTTTTGTGGAGCCAGGTTCCATTTTTCACTGTTATTGATATTGGGATTTGTTTTCATGGTATTATATGAATTGGCTTGGATCAGATACTTTAGGGGCAGCCATACAATGAAAGGTATGTATTCTGATTTTTTAAAAATTCCAATTCCCCTTGCCACATTGCCGGTCTTGGCATTTTTCTTGTTGGGAATAGATGCAAATAGTATATTTTTAGTCGTATCATCATTAATTCTAGGAATTGGACATATAGGAATCCATTTAGAGCATAAAAAACGAATTTTTTAAATTATATTACTTATCAAATGCTCTTACTAATCTTGTTTATAACTATCTTTCCAAAATAATAATATGACTTACAGACTGGATAAAATAACCTTAAGATTAAAGAATGATGATGAAAGCTTAGCTAAAATCAATGAAATATTTGCAGACATTGTTCTTGGTAAAATTCCATTAGTCTATACATCTGAAAATGAATTCATTGATGGAATTGCACCTGTATCAGAATACAGCAACTATGAATGCGATGAAACAGGGGAATTTGATTACAGCATCTGTGCAGTGACAAAGGATTTTTTCACACAATTGGAAAATGATGTTTCAGATGGTTTGTTTAAAAAATATGTTTTCAAGGCGGATGATGTTGTAACATGTGCACAGAAAGCTTGGCAGCATGTTTGGGAAGACCAAAGGAACAATAAAATAAATAGAAGTTTCGTTAAGGATTATGAAAGTACAATTCCTCGTGAACTTACAAATGATGGCAAGGCACATTGTTATTTGTATATTGGGGTAAAATAATTCTTTTTTTATTTTTTTCATTCTTAAAAATTTAGGCATGCCTAAAAATTTATATATTACTTCCCACTATTTTAATATATATTCAAATAACTGACGGAGGTAAGATTATGAATTTAGAAGGTGTAGAAAAAACAATGCTTTTGACATTGTATTCAAAAGCGAAACATTCACAACAAAAGAACCATAAGTTTTTTGATAAAAAGGCAATCGATGTCGTATCAAAAATAGATTATGATTTTAGCGTAGCTGATGACGATTTTTTAATGAAATCAGGTGTAATTGCAAGAACAATTGTACTGGATGAAATGGTTTCACAATACATTGAAAACCATCCTCATTGCACAATAATCAACATTGCTTCCGGAATGGACACCAGATTTAACAGGCTGGACAACGGTCTAGTCAGATGGTATAATGTTGATTTGGAAAATTCAGTCAACTTCAGATTAAAATATATTGAAGATAGTGAAAGGGTAACCACATTGGCGTACTCTGCAATGGATCCCAGCTGGGCTGATGAAATTAAGATAGAAAGCGGAAATGTGCTCCTAATAATTGAAGGTTTAACAATGTACCTAAACCAAAATGATGTTTCAGACATCTTAAAAATCATTAACGATAATTTCAGGCATTGCACAATCTTTGTTGAGGTAATGCCTCCGGCATCCGTTAAAAATGTAAAGGAAAAATCAGTCGAAGACACCGATTCCAAATTTACATGGGGCGTTCAAAAGGGAAACGAGTTATTGAAAATGAATCCCAACTTTCATTGGATAAAGGATGTCAACCTGTTTGATGGAATGAATGTGTATATGCCGTTTACAAGATTGTTCAGCTGGCTGCCTTTCATTAAAAATAAGATGGATTATATTGCAGTGCTTGAAAAATAGGAGGATTAATTTCTCCTTTGAATCTTTTAGGATTAAAAAGGTGTTAACATTAATATTGTTAACTGAATGTTGAATATTGTTTTAGGAGGATTATAAATAATCCACCATATCCTCCATACTTACATTTCTTGAGTGTAGCGGAGAAGGTTTGGCCTTGTCTGAAGGATAGCCAATCGGAAGCAATGCAACTGATACAAGATTGTCCGGAAGGTCAAATAATTCATCCAATACACGTTTATCATATCCTCTAACCCAAACAGAACCAATTCCCAAATCATATGCCTCAAGCATCATCTGTGTTGTTGCAATTACGGCATCATCAAGACCAGCATCATGTCCGTCGACTGTTTTCCATGATACATCTTTGTCATAGCAGATTAATAGGACAATTGGTGCATTAAAACAGTATGGAGTGAATGACCTGACTTTTTCAAGTGCTTCCTCACTTTTAATTACAAAAACACGCTGTGGCTGGAAATTGTTCCCTGTTGGCGCAACTTGAGCTGCTTTCAAAATCTTTTCTAACTTTTCTTCTTCAATTTGCTTGTCGCTATATTTCCTGACAGAATATCTTTCACATGCTAATTGTAAAAAATCTTTCATAAATTCACCTTGATTATAGTTTGTATAATCTGATATTATAATGTTGGGTATATATGTCATTGTTAATTGCCGAAATCTCTTTTTGATGCTCGGCAGTTTTTTAAATCAAATTTATTAACCATTTTTATTATATTATTATATTGATGTGTCGATATTAAGACTGGAATCTATGATGATGGTGATTACACAACATATGATAGTTATAAAAATTGTTTATTTAGGCTGTTTTTTGAGGTTATTCTCTAATAAATTCGTTTTACAATAGATGGGATATTATGCAAGAAAATAGAAATGATAAACTTGTCCTAAAGGAATTAAGGCAAATAACAAAGAACCCTGGCTGTTGGAAAGAAAATATTGATGAGGTGGCAGAAAAATTGGATAATGGTTATTCCATTGAGGTTAAGGCAAAAGCGTTATGGCTTCTTGGGGAGATGGGATTAAAGAATCCGGTTGAAATAGAGGAGCATGTTGAAGATATTGCCGGGTTTCTTGAAGATGAAAATCCCAAATTGAGGGAAAGGTCGGCCAATGCAATTGGCAGGATTGGCAGGGCAAATAAAAATTTGATAATGCCTTATTTTGATGAATTGATGGAAATGAGACATGACGAGTTTGAAAACGTTAGGCATGCATTTGTCTGGGCCTGTGAAAATATTGCAATAAATGCTCCTGAGCTGTTTTTTGAAAAACTCGATATTTTCTGTGAGATGATTTCGGATTCCGGACAGAAAGTTCGAATTGAAGCTCCGGAAATGTTTAGGGTGATTGGAAAGAGAAGCCCTGAGCATGTAAAACCCTACCTTGAAGAATTGGAATGCCTTGCTGAAAATGATGAAGACCCCACGGTTCGAATCCATTGTGCAGGTGCAATTCGAATTACAAAAAAAGCATTGAAAGAACGTAAAAATCTTTAAAACATTTAACGTGCCTATTCCAAGTTGAATTTCACAATAAATTACTTTTTCATTACTGTCATAATAATCAGTAACTAAGGTAATCTAATTGGATCTTTCTATTTAAGAATATTATATTATGAATTGCAGGAGGTGAATCTATGGTGGAATATGATGAAAAGGAATATTGTCCGTTTTGTGGTGAGGAGTTGGAAGATCCTGATTATTGTTACAATTGCGGATGGCCTAACAACGAGTAGATGAATTTAAAAATCAAAAAATCATTAAAAATTATTTTTTTTTAAGACATTTGAAAAATATGTAGATAATTATCGAATATTGTAGGAATCATTGGATATACTTAAGGATTTCCAAACCCAATTCAGTATTTTTATACAATCTTCCCTTTCTTGCATCTTCATTTAAGCAAATAACAATATTTTCACTTTTCAATTCTTTCAAAACATTGGAAACATGATTTGTTCTTAAATTAAGTTCCTTGGCAATGTTGGATGGAATTTTAATGCCATTTCCAATATTTTTAAGTATGTTCTTGCGGTACTCGGATGCCATCACGTATCCTACTAACTTGAATAGTTCATCATCATTCATATATGTCTATATAAATAATTAATCATAATTATATTATGTACAAAATAGATTATATTTATTGACTAATTAAACAAAATGTAAAAATTAATTTACAAAGTTCCATAATTAAAATTTATATTATATAACTGAATTTAGAAAATAATAAATTTTCTTTTATATTGATGTGCCGTTGCACAATATAAATACAAAAATTAATTTATATATGAAAATACATATCATATACTAATGAAAACAATAGCTATCGGTGTTGGAGAAAACGACAATATTATACAAGCTTGTCATATTTTTAAAGAAAAACACCCAAAAACAAATTTAAAACTAATATATCGTGATGAAGACCTGGTCAAGGCAGTTTTAGATGATAAGATAGATGGGGTAGTTCGTGGATCCCTTCCTGCATCCAATATCATGAAGGAATTAAAATCCAAATATCCAAACATTTCAAGGGCAACCTATGTAAATGGCAACGGACGTGAATTCCTTTTGACTCCTGTCGGTATTGATGAAGGTGAAACTGTTGAAGAAAGATTCGAAATAGTTGAAAATTGTATTGATTTCCTAAAAAGAGTTGGTAAAAAACCAAAAATTGCAATTCTTGCAGAAGGAAGAAAAGATGATTTCGGAAGAGGAGAGGAAGTTTCTAAATCAATAACTGAAAGTGAAAAATTAACTAAACTCATTCAAGAAAAAACATCCGAGGAAGTCAAAAACTATTATATTCTGGTTGAAAAGGCAATAAACGACAATTGTAATGTTATAATTGCTCCAAATGGAAGAGTTGGAAACATTATATTTAGAACACTAGTTTTACTCAATTCCTGGCCGAGTTATGGTGCTGTGACATTTGGAATGGACAAAATATATATTGATACAAGCAGGGATCAAAGCATCGATGGTTATGTTCGCAGTTTAATTTTAGCAAATGACTTGGATAGAGTTTAATTATATAAAAGGGATTTAAATGGCAGAAAATATACTTTACAGATTATATGAATGGTACATTTCAAGAGATCTCATTCCTGAAAAAATGCCAAAGCATGTGGCCATAATTATGGATGGGAATAGAAGATACTCCAAACTTCAAGGAAACATTGATGTTTTGAAAGGCCATGAAATTGGAGTCGATACCCTGGAAAAAGTTCTAGACTGGAGTATTGACCTCGGCATTGAAATTATAACTGCCTATGCATTTTCTACTGAAAATTTCAACAGACCAAAACATGAAGTCGAAGGATTGATGAAGCTATTTGTCATTAACTTCAAAAGACTCGTAGACCACGAAAAAATACACAAAAACGAAGTAAAAGTGAATGTTGTGGGTAGAACTGAACTGCTTCCGGATGAAGTTAAGGAAGCCATTAGAGAAGCAGAAGAAGCAACTGCAAACTACAATAAAAGAGTTTTAAATTTAGCTATTGGATATGATGGTCGTCTGGAGATTATAGATTCATTTAAAAAGATTATTCAGGATGTTCAGGATGGAAAAATCACAATCGATGATGTGGATGAGGAGCTTGTAAGCAAAAACCTCTACACCGGAGGACTGGATGACCCTAACTTAATCATAAGAACAAGTGGTGAAGAGCGCTTAAGTGGATTCCTGCTATGGCAATCCTCATACTCCGAGCTGTATTTCTGCGAAACCTTATGGCCTGAGCTTAGGAAAGTCGATTTCATAAGGGCAATCAGATCATATCAAGCAAGAGACAGAAGGTTCGGTACATAATGATAGACACACACTGCCACATTGATTTTAAGGACTTTGATGAAGACCGAGAGGATGTCATCAAAAGAGCAAAGGACAAACTGGATAATGTAGTTGTTTCAGGCTACAGCAACGACAGCAATATGGACGTGCTGCAGCTTTCAAAAGATTATGAAGGTTTTATTTATCCTACATTCGGTTTTCACCCAGTCAGCTCACAAAATGCAACTGACGAAGAGATTAGTATAGCTCACCAAAACATTGTCAATCATCTTGATGAAATAGTAGCTATCGGTGAAGTGGGAATGGACTATTTTTATGTTACAGACAAGACCCTGCGTGAAAGACAGCAGGAGATATTCACAGGTTTTCTGGAGCTTGCAAACGAATATAAAAAGCCGATTGTAATGCATGTAAGGGACTGCGAGAAAAAGGCGGTCAATATCATACCGGATTATGATGACATTCCATATTTTGTTTTCCATTGCTATGGGGGTAGCCTAAAGACTGCCAAGAGAATAATGAATATGGACAATGCATACATGAGCTTTTCAACAATGCTGTGCTATTCCAAACAGCATCAGGATTTAATAGAAAAAATAGACTTGAATTATGTTTTAACAGAAACTGACAGTCCTTATTTGGCAATGACAAAAGAAGAGAGAAATGAACCTGTAAATGTCGTTAAGGCGGTTCATAAAATAGCTGAAATCAAGGACATTGATGTGAGTATTGTTGATGAGATTACCACCAACAATGCCCGTAAAATTTTTAAAATCTAGTAATGAAGTGTGAAATTTAGGTTAATCAGCACATCATTATTTTCTTTTACCGCTTCTATTTCCAATTCAAAATCAGTTAAATCATCCATTACCAATTTTATCAGATTCCAGTCAAGTAGGGAATCGTTCAAATATATAATGAATTGGTTTCTGTCGATTTTTACTTCTTTTCGGCAGAACAGCTTGAAAGCATAAAAATAAAGTTCGATTCTAAAAATCAGATCCTGCTTATCGCCGGCTCCATTGATGAAATATTCCTTCAAATCATCTTGCAATATTTTGCCTTCATCCCCTGTATCTACTTTGAATGTTTCCATTTCCGCTAAATCATCCATCAATTGTTTCTTTTCTTCATCGCTGTACATCTAATCACTTAATATAAATTTCAATTTTAAAAGATTGTAACTGTTAGGCATGAAACAAAGATTGAACCTGTTGAAGTTATCATCCAGTTTTCGTAAAAGACTGAATTCCAGACTGTCTGGAATGATATACAATATGAACGAGTCTTCAGTGATTTCAATGCCTAAATCTTCCAAAAGAGGTATCTTCAGCTCGCTGATGAACAGATACTTGTAAACGATTAACTCATAATCGTTTATTGGCTTTTTGCTTTTGATGATATCTGCAAGTTCATCCTGGATTTTACTGGCTATTGCTTCAAATGTTTCTTCTGTAATTTCAATCCCTCTTTGAATTTTTTCACTTGCTGAGTGAATCTTTACAAATATATTAGTCATTAAACCCATTTAACATTAGCTGTCGTGTAGACATAATGGGGAGAGAAAACGGGATTATATAACTTATTGGTTGATTGCGTTGAATTGAAACTGACTGCAACGGATTTTCTTAGATTATAATTGATTCTGTCTCCTATGGAAACAAGTTCCTTTGAATCGAATCTGTCGGAGGTTTTTGCATAAACCTTGAACTGAATTCTTTGTTTATCGTAATTTTTGTCAAGGCCCAAATCAGAATAGGAAATGTTTACTATTTTAACTGAATATGGATATAGCAGGCTGGTTTTTGAATTTGAATAATCTCTGTATGTGTCTTCAGGATAGATTGCACTTGAAGATGTTGCAAGTCCTTCGATTGCACCGTTTCTTGCAGCAGCCATTGCTGTGGTCAGTTCATGTTCACCTGCAATGAATACAATTGAAATCATCAAAATAATAATCAATGTTCCGAATAGGAACAACAGTTCTGCTGAAGTCTGTCCGCTATCTCCAATCATGTTATCACAATCTTTCCGTCATCAGTCTTTGAAATGCAATATTTCTGTCCGCTTATCAGCTTATATTTTTCATCCGTTTTTAAAAGGGGCATCAATGATTCTCCTTTTTTGCTGTCATATTCAATGGTCAGCCTTGACTTGTCTACGGTTATTTCAAAATATCCCTTGTCCGATGGCAATTCAATACTCTTGGAAAAACCGGCGCCATTTGAATTGACCTGGCTGATTTTATCTTTTATATCATCTAGAATCAGTCTATGTTCCACACTGTCTGCAATATTGAAACTTGAACTGACATTTGCTTCACCATAAAATAGTAATCCTGAGGCAATAATAATTACTATAAATAATGAAAATAGATATTCTAGTGAAATGAAACCTTTATTGTCCATATTTTTTAATTATTTTAAAAATTAATAAAGTTTACTAAATTTAAAGGTCAATTTTGATACATAATAATTAAATATGACTTGAAATAAAAAGTTAAACCATGAAAGGAAAAGTCATTTTTGTTGGTGCAGGTCCTGGGGACCCAGATTTAATAACAGTTAAAGGAAGAAATGCGATCGAACAGGCTGATGTGATTATCTATGCAGGTTCACTTGTAAATAAGGAGGTGCTATGTCCTGCAAAAGACGGATGTGAAAT
>Ga0256404_1002495_pt1 | contig 40569 bp, 36 predicted proteins | sample RumenRJG_01DNA_FD_185990 | JGI IMG/M metagenome (GOLD analysis project Ga0256404, IMG submission 185990) | Bovine rumen microbial communities from Lethbridge, Alberta, Canada - RJG_01 | ecosystem: Host-associated > Mammals > Digestive system > Stomach > Rumen | place: Canada: Alberta | collected... | reverse complement strand
TTAATTTAACCATTTTTAACATAAAAAAGCAAAAAAATGACAACTTAAGCGCAACTAGAAATATTTTTTACGCGAATTAATACTTTTTATTCGTTCTTGTTGCACTTACTTTGTCATCTGATAAAAATCGTAACTTTTCATTTAAAAACATGGACTTAAATAGAAAAATTACAAAAATAAATTATCTTTATAATTAATTTATTTTAGATAGTTAAGTTATTTTCAATATCTCTTTGATTTTGATTTAAATTAATTTCGCTAATTAATTTTAAAGTAGTTTCACATGCTTTTGTTAATTTATTTTTATCAATATCCTTAATTTTTAAAAACTCGATTTCGCCAAAACGAGCTTTAAAAAAAGCTAAAGCCTTAATTTCTAGATTTCTTAATGAATAATTTTGCTCTCCGGTGATTTTACAAACACTATGAAAAACTAGATATTGCCACATCTTTGTTAAATCTTCACTATTTTTAACATTAATTTTTGTTGTTTTTAAATTCCATAAAACTCCATCTATATAAACAAGTGAAATAAAAGGCTTCAAATTTTTACAATATCTTCCAAAATAAGGGTTAAAAACAACTACACTATTTTCTTTAACCATGTTCTTAAAGATAAAATCATCATAAAAAACAATTCCTAAATGATTAACTTCATTTAAAATTTCTTTATCTTCTTTTTTAATAAATTTTAGAGTTTGCTCAATTGGAATCCAATTTTTACGTTTAGCGTGCTCTAATCTCGACAAAAAACATGCAACTTTTGTTAATTCTTTTAAGCTTATTTCATCAGATCCATTTATATAATGTTCGACTTCTTCAAGATAAATATCATATTGTTCAAAAATTAATTTTTGATCTTCTTCTTTAAAATAATCAATGCCATCTTCAGCATTTAAATTGCTAATAAAATTAATTTTATTTTTATTTATGATTCGCGCTATCATAAATCTTGCTAAATAATTAAAAGCAACTTCTACAATTGAAGAGCCAGATTTTAACAATATATAATTTGGCACTTTTAAAGAATATTCTTCAGAAAAAGCTTTCTTTTTAGAATATGTTTTATAAAGTTCATCGTTTGGTCTTGAAAGTTTAAAAAAGCTTTCAATATTTTTTTCATTATCGTTAATTTTTTCCATAATTCCTCCTTACACTATTAATAGGGAGGAATTTTAAAAAATTTTAAACTTTTTTTATTTTTATAAAGAAATTTCTTTAATGAATATATCAATTCTTGAAGAAATTTCTTCTTTAGTTAAGATTTTCATGATTGAAAAAAGGTTTGGTGTAACTTTTCTTGTAGTTAAAGCAATACGAATAAGTTCACATGCATCGTTAATATTCCCGGTCCACTTTGTTGGATCTTGTTTATAAATTTTATTGTCAGCGCAAAATCCATATTTAGCAGAAACTTCTTTAACATTATTGAACCAATTTTGTTCATCAAGGGAGATATCATATAAATTTTTATATTCATTTAAAAATTTAGCCATAATTTCCTTATTGATATTTGGATTTATTTCGCTTTTTATATTTCTTGAAAGTTTTAAATATTCATCATCATCAAAAAACTTAATTAAAGGGTAAATATCACTATATTTTGCATAATCTTTACGTGGATTTTTCTTTTCACGTTCAATATTCATGATATTTAAAAATCTAGCTTTGTCCTTATTTATAAAATTATAGAGTTCAGGAGAATATTCTTTGCTCCAATTAAGAGCTTTTTCACTAATTTCTTCTTTAGACATCTTTCCTAAAATTTCTTTGCTATAAAAAATTAATTTATCGTTATCAAAAAGCGCACCGTCAAGCGACATCTTTTTTAAACTAAATTTAAAATTATCTAAATTATAATCTTTAGTTTGAACGATGTAGTCTTCATAATTACTATTTGCAATTGTCATTAAATAAACCAAAAATGCTTGTGGTTCATAACCTTCTTTAAAGAAATAGTCAACACTTGCTTCATTATCTTTTCTTTTTGAAAGTTTTCTTCTTGTTCCATTATCCATTTTCATAATGACTGGAAGATGAGCATATTTTGGTGTTTTAAAACCTAAAGCTTTAAACATTTCAAGATGAATTGGAAGAGATGGAAGCCATTCTTCTCCACGAGTTACAAGATTGGTGTGCATAAAGTGATCATCAACAACATGAGCAAAATGATATGTTGGAAGTCCATCACTTTTTAAAATTACAACATCTTGGTCATTTTGCGTAAGCTCTAAATCACCTCTAATTTCATCATGTACTTTAATTTTTTTACTGTGATCGCCACTTGATTTAAATCTAATTACATAAGGTCTTCCCTCCTTAATCATTTTCATTGCTTCAAGCGGATCAAGATCTCGATATTTTGCATATTTTCCATATACACCAGTAATTTCTTTATTTTTATCTTGTTCTTCTCTAAGTTTTGTAAGGTCTTCTTCAGTTAAAAAACAAGGATAGGCAAGACCTTTTGCAATCATCTCTTTAATTACAATTTCATAGATTTCTTTTCTATTTGATTGTTTATATGGACCATAATTTCCAACTTCTTTATCTCCAAGATAGCCTTCGTTAGGAACAATATCAAATTTTGCAAGTTGTGAAATTAAAAGTTCACCACTACCTTTTATTTCTCTTTTGGTATCAGTATCTTCTAAACGAGTGAAGAAAACTCCTTCGCTATCTTTTGCAATTTTTGATGCAACTAGTGAGGTAAATAAACTTCCGGTATGTAAAAAGCCAGTTGGGGAAGGTGCAAACCTTGTAACTTTAGCTCCTTCTTTTAAATTTCTTTGAGGATATGCATTTTCTAAATCCAAAATTGATTTTTTGATATTTGGAAAAATAAGATTGGCAAGTTGATATTCGTTCATATAAATCTCCTTGATTTTCACCGCTATATACTATATCATAATTAAGCACGCAGGTGTGATTCAATGGTAGAATATCAGCTTGCCAAGTTGAGTACGCGGGTCCGATTCCCGTCACCTGCTCCAGATTATATGCATAGGTTCGTGAGAATTTCTCTCGAACCTTTTTCTTTGTCTTGGAAGATCTAAAATTGATCCGTGTAACCATTAAAGATTGCCATCCAATCTGTGCATTAACTATTTATTAAAATTTTAAAAGCTAAAAAACTTAATTATCTTTTTTATTTTCGTTATTTTCATCGGCTTCTTTTTTAGCTTTTTCTTTTTCTTTAATTTCTAATTCTTTTTGTTTTTCTTTAGCCTTTTCATTTTGAATATTAAGACCATTAATAATCATACTAATATATTGATCTTGGTCAGGAATTTTTTCACCTGCATATTGATTTTTAATTAATTCAATTTGTTCTTCAATAAGTGTTCTCATTCTTGCAATCAATAAAATTCCAAATGGATCAGCAATTTCAAAATAAAAATTAAATAAAACTGAAAGGAATGGGAGTAAACATAAAATAGTAATAATAATTGAAGTCAGTCCTAAAATTAAAGTTGATATATTAGTTCCAAGCAAAAAATATAATACAAAATAAGAAACACTATAAATAACCACCAATAATATTAAATAAGGATATAAGACACTATAATAATTTGAATTAAAGAATTTTCTATTTTCTTTTAAGGTTCCTTTATAAACCATTTGAAAAGTTCTTTTATCGCAGCCACTTGCATAAGGAACTAAAACAAATTTAAAAATATTCACACAAACTCTATGGATAAAATAATAAAAAGCAAATAAAATCGCTCCAAAATTTGTAATTACGGAAGGAAGTTGTAGCAAATTTTGATTTGCGTTTAATAAATCGTTAGCTTTATTTAAATTGTTATTTTGAATTAAAACCACCATCTCATCTAATAATTCTTTAAAATCAGCATTGGTATAATAAAAAATAACATTAACTAAAGCTCCTACTACTATTGAAGAAACAAAATATATTAAAAACGAAAAAATAAGGGTAGAAGGAATTAAAAGCATTGTGGAAAATGGCTTTTTACTTCCAACTAGATACCCTTTAAAAAATTCAGTTAAACCGAAATTATGTTCGCTATTGGTTTCTTCTAAAGTATTAATTAAAAAATAACTATAAATAAATGGTTGAACAAGTAAAACTAGACAAGATAAAAAGACAATTGAAATAATAACCCCAATTAAAGTTTGGAAAAGTGAACCTAGACTATTTAAGACTAATGCTGCAAAAGCATAAACAATTACGACAATAAAAGTAATCACCGCACTATAGCGAAGATTTGTTCCAGCATTTTTTCTAAATTTTCTATAAATATTCTTTTTACTCGATTTCGTCATTAACGTTTTTTCCTTTTAAAGCAGCAATTTCTAAAACTGCTTTTTCTAAACCTTTTTGTTCGATAGGTGCAACATCTCTTGATTCAATCGTTTTAATTAATGAATTTAATTTTCCATAAGGAACAATATAGCTATCACCAGAATTTAAAGATTTAAGATTTTTAATTACGCAATCGTTATTAATTAAAACGATTGAGATGAAATATTCTTTATCAAAATGAGTAATATTTGCCAATTTATCAATACGTTTTTTATTAATATTCATTGGATTTTCAAATTCTTCTCTTTGTCCTTGCTTGCCATAAAAAAGCCAGACATTGTCTTCTTTTTTGCCTGAAACTCCGCCACGATAATACCGATCTTTTATTACATAAATATATTTTTGAGCAAACACTAAATGATCAATGGTGCAAATTTTTCCATCTCGGTCATTAAGTGTTAAATCATTTATCAATAAATAATCGTTATTTAAGACAATATTGTTAATTTTTTTATAATAAACTTTTTTGAAGTTATGAAAAATATAGCTTCTTCTAATAAATGGAAAAAATAACAAGAAAATTAAAAATAAAGCCAAAATTACACAAAGTGATATAAAGATGATTTTAAGTAAATCATTCATTGACATGATAAAATAACCTCGATTTAATCAACTAAAGAAAGAGCAAGAGTAAACATATTATGAAGCATGGTTTGTCTTTCCATTTGTGTCAAATCTTTTTCTTTCGATCCAATAAGTTTATCACTAACCGTTAAAACACATGCGGCATGTTTTTTAAGCATCATAGCGTTTAAAAATAAAGCATAAGCTTCCATTTCACAACCGATAATACCCATGTTTGATAATTTTTCGTTTTGAGTTTCATCTTCTCCATAAAAACAATCACTACTTACAATTGGACCAACATGAACCTTAAGATTTAAGGCTTTGGCGTTATTATAACTCTTATAAAGTAGGCCAAAATCTGAAACTGGAGACATACGAATGTCGTTAATTGCATATTGTGAAGCAAATCCACCATTTGAGCAGGCAGAAGTTGCAAGAATTACGTCTCCAACGTGACAATCATCATTTAAAGATCCACAAGTTCCAATACGAATAATATTTTCAACTCCATAAAATTTAAAGAGTTCATAAGAATAAATTCCAATAGATGGGCAACCCATTCCACTTGCCATAACACTAATTTCTTTACCAGTTTTAGTTTTACCTGTAAAACCTAAAATTCCACGAACATTAGTGACTTCTTTAACATCAATTAAATAATTATCAGCAATATATTTTGCTCTTAAAGGATCTCCTGGCATTAATACTGTTTTTGCAAATTTTGCTGAATCTAAAATATGATTTGACATTTTTCTTTCTCCTTTTTAATCAAAAATTACTTTATCATTTTTTGCGGCTAAAATCATCTTTTTCACTTCCCCTTCACTAACTTTATAACTTAAAGGTGGAAGGTTTTCGACATCGAAAAATCCGACCGCATCAGTTTCAAATAAATGCTCTTTTAATTTTCCATCAAGTTCGGCTTTAAAAATAATTACATATTCTGGAACGGATTTATGTAATGGGGTTCCAGCTGGGAAAATTTTAAAAGGTGTGCGATTTAAAATTCCAATTAATTTTAAATTTTTAATTTTGGCTCCAGCTTCTTGTTCACATTCAGCTTTGGCTGCTTCGCTTGGGGCATCATATAAATCACACCAACCTCCGGGAAGAGAATATCTTTCTTCTGGAAATTCTCTAACCATTAAAACTTTATTTTCTTCATTAAAAACGCAGGTTCTAACGGAAATACTTGGAGTTGGATAAATTTCTCTTGTAAATAAATCTGGTCTATCAAATTTAATATGCTCAAAATTTTCAAGTTCTTTCATTGATAATTTTTCAAGTTCGTTATAATTATCAAGAGCATAAGGGTCTTTTGAAAAAACTTTACCAATTTTTGCAATTGAAAGAACTTTGATTATGAAATCATAATATTGATCGAATTTTTCTTCTTTGAGTTCTTCTTTTCTTTTTTCATCCATAGTTTATTGTTCTTCCCCATTAGTTAAACCAATTGAGCCTTCAGTTTCACCCATAATGTTATCAAATGCTTTGTAGAAATTATCAGGATTATATCCTTCGAGTTCACCATTATAAGCGATTGAAATTCTTCCAGTTTCTTCGCTTACTACCACAGTAACCGCATCACAAATTTCAGAAATTCCAATAGCAGCTCTATGTCGGCTTCCATATTTTCCAATTAATGGTTTAGTAGTTGGTGTGTAATAAACGCTTGCTGCAATAATTTCATCTCCTCTTATAACAACAGCACCATCATGAAGTCTAGTTCCAGGATAAAAAATTGTAATTAAAAGTTCATAAGTTACTGGGGCATTTAAAACGGAGCCGTTTTTAATTAAATTATCAAGTTTGTCTTTTCTTTCAAAAGTCATGATTGCTCCGATTTTATGTTTTGAAAGATATAAAACGGCTTCGTTAACAGTTTTATAAAGACTTTCTTTATCGTAACTATTAACTTCTTTTTCTTTTTCCTTAACTAAAGTATTTTTTAATTTTTTAGGAGCGTTAAATTTGTTAGCAACTAATGATCTAGTTTCCGCCATATTAGCGACTAAAAATAAAATACAGCCAATACAAAGTGCAACACATGAAGATAAAGCAAGATATCTAAGTTCAAATAAAGTGGCAAGTAAAATAACTACCGCCGTCGAAGAAACTACGATTATAGGGAATTTTCTTTTAATAAAGAAGAGAACAAAAAATACAATGGCACCTAAAACTAGTAAGGTGAATAAAAAATCTAATAATCCATTTACACTAAATCTTCCATCTTGACCAATAAATATAATTTCCATAATTAATTACCTTTTTCTTTATTTAAAATATCTCTAGCAACATAGACTCCATTGGCTCCAGCTTGGGCTAAACCACGAGTAATTCCAGCGCCATCTCCACCAATATATAAATTTTTAATCTTTGTTTCAAAATTGTTTTTACATTCTATTTTATCGCTATAAAATTTAGCTTCGACTCCATAAAAAAGTGTATGAGCATTTGCAATTCCTGGAGTAATGTAGTCTAAAGCTTTAATCATTTCGATTAATGATTGCAAAGTTTTATAAGGTAGAATAAGCGATAAATCGCCAGGAACCGCTTCTTTTAAAGTAGGTTTTACAAAACCTTCATCAAGTCGCTTTTGAGTTGACCTTCTCCCAGCTAAAATATCTCCAAATCTTTGAACAATTACAGATCCACCACTTAATTTATTTGCAAGAGAAGCAATATCTTTCGCATATTCATTTGAATCTTTAAAAGGTTCACTAAATTCATGTGAAACTAAAAGGGCAAAATTAGTATTTTGACTTCCTAAATCACTTGAATTGTAAGCGTGACCATTAACAGTTACGACATTTCCATCATTTTCTAAAACAACATGTCCTGATGGATTTGAGCAAAATGTTCTAACTGTTGTTCCAACACTTGTTGAATATACAAATTTTCCTTCATAAAGATATTTATTGATATCTTTCATGACTATATCGTTAGTTTCAACTCTAACTCCAATATCAACTCGGTTATTTGAAACTTTAACTTTATGTTTTTTCATGATTTTACTTAACCATTCAGCTCCTGGTCTTCCAACGCTAAGTAAAACATATTTTGCATTTATTACTTCTTTTTTAGTCGTAATAATCCCACTAATTTCATTATCTTTATTGACTACAATATCTTCAACTTCACAAGAAAATTGCATATCTATGTGTTTTTTTAGTTCTTCAAAAATTGATTGTAAAACTTTTAAATTAACTTCCGTTCCAAGATGACGCACTTCACTTCTTAAAAGTTTAAGGCCAACTGCAATTCCTTTTCGTTCAATTTCTTCAACTTTAGGTGTAAATGGATCGGTTAATTTATCTGGAGCACCATGTTCTAAATTAATTTTATCGACATATCTAATAAGATCTAAAACTTCATCACCATTAAGATATTCAGTTAACCAACCACCAAATTCATTAGTGATATTAAATTTCCCATCACTATAAGCACCACATCCGCCAAATCCACTAGTCATAGAACAAGCTGGATAACAACCGCTTTTTCCATAAATATCTTGTGGACATTGTTTAATTTTGCCTTTTAAAACAGGGCAAGATCTATGATAAATATCATATCCCTTGTCAATTAATAATATTTTTAAATTTTTATTTAACTTGCAGAGTTCGTAACTTGCATAAATCCCGCAAGGACCAGCTCCAACAATTATAATGTCATAATTTTTTTGCATATCAAAATCCCTACAAAAATATTATACATAAATAAATGTTTTTATAATATAAAAAAAGACACAAAATCTTCACTTTTTAAGAAGATTTTGTGTCTCTAAAATCACTTTTTATTTTGAGGGATAATTAAAGAACAATTTCAATTTTTTCATTAAATCAGTATAAATTTACTTATAAGTCCAAATATTCAATAAAGATGTTTCCTTTTTTAGTGTGAATTTTGGCTTTTGCACCAGTTACAAAAGGCATGGAAGGAGGAAGATGACCTAAATCAGCATCAATTACAAAAGGCACTTTTAAGGGAGTAATAATTTTTCTTATTGCTTCGTAGTGATCTTCATTAAAAACTTTTTCTTTATAGTGAAGTGGTCGACCAAAAATAAATCCTTTTACATACTTAAACCAGCCTGCTTCTCTTAATTGAAAAAGCGCTCTTTCGATACTTATCGCATCTAAATCACAAGATTCTAAAAACCAAATAAATCCATCTTTTTTATATTTTTCAAGATAATCATTTGTCTTATCAAATCTTGTTCCGCAAAGATTAACTAAACAATCAAGACATCCACCTAAAAGTCTTCCTTCAATATCAAAATTTTTATTTTTTGGATATAGTTTTAAGATTTTTTCTTCATCAAAATTTATTTCTCTTAAAGGCTCTAAAGCTGGATCGAATTCATTTTTATAGTCAAGATTAAAGTGAGTATAACCTTTTATTTTTTTAGTTTTTCCCATAAGCAAGTGAAGTGAATCTTTATTGTCTTCTTTTAAACTAAAAGCAAAACAAGGAGCATTCACTCCATAAATTGTCATAAAATCACAAATCGTAGTTAGGGTATAAGTTAAATTAGTATTATCGCTGAAACCCATGAAGAATTTATGTTTCATTTTCATAATTTCATCAAAATTTATGTAAGGCAAAATTTCAATCATCGTTTCGCCTCCACCAACACTAATTATGCAATCAGAATCGCTTCTAAAAGCCTCCATAATTTCTTTTGCGCAAGGAAGTGGTTTATTGCTTCTAGTTTTGTCTTTTGCAAGGTAGCAATTTGGACCAATTTCAACCTTGAATCCCATGTTTTTTAAATTATCAATTGCTTTATCAAGACGTGTTTTATAAGGCTCAGTTGTGCAACCAAACGATGGAGCAACTAAACTAATTTTTCCATTTTCTTTTAAAAAATTATTTTTCTTCATAATTTCAAATTTCCTTAGCAAATATTTTATACTAAATGATTAAAAAATGAAAAAATTTTCATAAAAAAACTACAAAATATTTTTTGTAGTTTTTTTAAGTTATTTATTAATATTTTTTAACATTAATTCATTTAAGTTATTAACAAATGAGGATTTATCGTCAACATCAAATCCTTCAAGAAGCATTGCTTCATCATATAGAAGTTTTCCATATTTCTTGATTTCATCATCGTTTGTTAATTTAGAAATAGCCTTAAATAGTTCATGGTCTGGATTAATTTCAAGAACCTTAGTTGCTTTATATAAATCTGGATTTGCCTTATTACTTGGATCATTTTTCAAAGTTTCTTCCATATTTAAACTATAGTTATCTTTAGTTGTAATACATACTGGAGAATCTACAAGTTTAGTAGAGAATGTGACTTTATCGACTTTTCCTTTTAATGACTCAGTTAAATTGTCAAGAATTCGTTTATTTTCAGCTTCCAAAGTTGTTAATTTATCTTTTTCTTCGCTCGACAAATCTTCGCTTGATTCGTTTGTAATATTTTTAAATTCGACTTTATCGTAGTCTTTCATCATACTTAAAGCAAATTCATCAATATTTTCAATTAAGAATAAGACATCGATTCCGGATTTTTTATATTTTTCAAGTTGAGGTAAAAGTTTGATGGCATCTAGAGATTTACCACTTACATAATAAATCTCTTTTTGTCCTTCTTTCATCTTCGCTTTATAGTCTTTTAAGCTTACAAATTCGTCATCTTTTGAATTTAAAGAATGGAAAATTAATAAATCTTGAAGAAGTTCTTTTTTAGATCCAAAGCTTGAATAAATACCAAACTTTAAATGATCACCAAAATTTTTATAGAATTCGACGTATTTTTTGAAGTCACCATCTTTAATTTCTTTTAGTTTTTCGATAACTTTCTTTTCGATATTATCATTAATTCTTCTTAAAACTGGTGAATTTTGAAGCATTTCACGAGAAATATTTAAATCAAAATCTTCACTATCAACAACTCCCTTAATAAATTTAAGATAGTCGGGAACGAGTTCTTTACATTTTTCTTTAATGAAAATTCCTTTGCTATATAAATCAAGACCTTTTTCATAGTTTTCACTATATAAATTGTAAGGCGCATGAGATGGAATAAAGACTAATGCGTTATAAGAAATTACTCCATCAACATTAATAAACAATGATGTAAATGGATCACTATAATCACTAAATTTTGCTTTATAGAAATTTGCAAGTTCCTCATCAGTTACATCTTTTTTATTTTTCTTCCAAAGTGGAACCATTGAATTAAGAGTTTTAATATCTTTTACATCTTCATATTGACCATCAATAGGTTTTCCATCTTTATCTAATTTTTCTTTTTTAGTAGTTACTTCCATTTTGATTGGATAACGGATGTAGTCACTATATTTTTTAACAAGTTCTTCGATTACGTAATCATTTAAATATCGATCATAGTCTTCATTATCGCTATTATCTTTAAGTTTTAAAATAATCGTTGTTCCACTATCTTTAATGGAATCATCGCTTTCAATGGTATAAGTTTTTACTCCATCACTTTCAAACTTAAATCCTTCATCACTATCATATTTTTTAGTTAAAACAGTGATGTCTTTTGCAACCATAAAGGCACTATAAAAACCAACACCAAATTGTCCAATAATATTAAGTTCTTCTTCTTTAGAAGCTTCTTTTTTCTCTGCATCCGCTTCTTTTTTAGCATTTGCAAATTTATTAATGAAGTCTTTGCTACCGCTTCGGGCAATAGTCCCTAAATCATTGATTAAATCTTCCTTATTCATACCAACACCATTATCTTTAATGGTAATAACCTTTGCATCTTTATCATAAGAAAGCTCAATTGCAAAATCTTTTAAAGGATATTTATTGTCGCTATTTAAGGCAATGTATTTATATTTATCAATTGCATCGCTTGCATTAGAAATAAGTTCCCTTAAAAATATCTCCTTATTGGTATAGATCGAATTAATCATTAAATTAAGTAATTGCTTACTTTCAGTTTCAAATTCTTTTGTTTCTTTCATATTTTAATTCCTCCGTCTAAACACAAATATTATATAACTTTATTTAGCACTGTAAATAGTTGAGTGCTAAATATTTTAAAATTTTTACAAAAAAAGATTTCCTAATAAAAACTCTTTTTTAAAATTTCATATAGGAAATCAATTCTTTTTTTTAAAAATCAAAATTATTTTTTAAAAATAATAGAACTATTATCTTTCTATTTTTCTAAAAATTTTTGGTTTAATCAACAGCTACAACAACGGCTCCTTGTTTTGCATAAACATCAATATACATTTTGCTTGCTAAAGGACTATAGGAAACTTCGTAATATCTTCCTTGAGTGTTTTTAGCAACTACTAAAGTAGCTTTCATATTGCCTAAAACATAAGATTGGAAAACAATTTCGATTTCTTCATGAGAAAGTTCTCTTCCATAAGTCTCTTTTTCGATTTTTGCTACTTCATTTTTAGCAAGGGTTCTGAATCTGTTACTATCAGTCATAATTTTGATGCCTTTCTATGTATTTATTTGTTGAATTTATTATAGCATGTTAGAAAAAAATCATTAAGGCATAATCAATAAATTTCTAAATTATTTTTAGCCAAAATAATTTTTCCGAAAGTGATAAACTTCAAATAAAAACTTAATGATTTAATTATAAAAAATATGCACGCTTATTTGCGTGCATATTTTTTTAGAGAATGTTTGTAAGTAAAGCTTTAAATGAATCAAGAGCAAGCGAGGCTCCGCCAACTAAGGCCCCATCGATATCTTTTTCACTTAAATATTCACGGATATTGTTTGGTTTAACAGATCCACCATAGAGAATTCTTACACGGTTGGCAATTTTTGTTCCATATAATTCTCTGACAAGTTTTCTAATATAACCACAAATATCTTCAGCAATTTCTTTACTAGCATTTTTACCTGTGCCGATTGACCAAATTGGTTCATAAGCGATAACAACTTTTGTCATATCTTCAGGTTTAACATCTTTTAAACCAGTAAGAATTTGTTCTTTAATGAATTCTTTAGTTTTATTTTGTTCGAATGTTTCTAATGATTCCCCGCAACAATAAACTGGAATCATGTTATTTGCAAGTAAAGCTAAAATCTTTTTGTTACATTTTTCGCTAGTTTCATTATCATATTCTCTTCTTTCAGAATGTCCGATAATTGCCCAATCAATATTAATTGATTTAAGCATTGGAATTGAAATCTCACCAGTAAATGCGCCATGATCATCTTTGCTTACATTTTGACTTGCAACAATTAGTCTATTTTTGACAATCTTTTTAACTGCTTGAAGGTCAATGTATGGACAAGCAACACCCATATCAACTTTATTTTTCTTTGCAAGGTCACTAATTTCTCTAGTACCTTTTGCAAATTCAATGGCTTCTGGAAAAGTCTTGTTCATTTTCCAGTTGCCTAATAATAATTTTCTTCTCATAAATTAGCCTATAACATCAATTCCTGGAAGGTGTCCATCATTTTCAATCATTTCAAGGGAGGCTCCGCCACCTGTTGAAACATGTGAAAATTTATCTTGATAGCCAAATTGTTTTGCGGCTGCAGCACTATCTCCACCACCAATTACTGAGAAAGCATCGTGATTTTCGGTGATAGCTTTACAAACTCCAATTGTACCTTTGGTGAATAATGGATTTTCAAATACACCCATTGGACCATTCCAGAAAATGGTTTTAGCTTTGGCAATTTCTTTTGCATATAATTCGATAGTTTTTGGACCAATATCTAAACCTTCAAAATCGTTATCAATATCGCCTTCAACTGTACGAATATCGGTTGGATTATCAAAATCATTGGCTTCAACAGTATCGACTGGAAGGACAATCTTTCCAGACTCAAAACACTTTTTAGCATATTCTAATTGATCATCTTCACATGGAGATTTTCCAATATTTTTGCCTAAAGCTTTTAAGAATGTGTAGCTCATAGCTCCACCAATTAAAATCTTATCGCATTTTTTAAGAAGCGAATCGATAACCTTAATCTTATCACTAACTTTAAATCCACCTAAAATTGCAATATATGGATGTTCATCGCCTTTAACACATACACTTAAATTTTTAACTTCTTTTTCCATTAAAAATCCTAATGCACATGCTTTCCCATCAGCTTTTAAGATTTCTGGAACTCCATAAGTAGAAGCGTGAGCACGGTGAGCGCTTCCAAAAGCATCCATTACAAAAGCATCAAAATTTTTAGCCCAATCTTCACTTAAAGCTTTATCGCATTTTGATTCGCCTTTTTCATAACGAGTATTTTGAACAAGTAAAACTTCACCATCTTTTAAAGCATCAATTGCTTTAGTTAATTCTTCTCCATGAGTGGCACCAGTAAAGAAAACAGGAGTTGGAGCAAGAAGTTTTTTAACTTCTGGATAAACAATTTCCATGTTATTCTTTTTCTTTTCGTTTTCAATTTCTGCATCGTCGACTTTACCCCATTTAATTTTTCCAAGATGGGAGAATAAAACGACTCTAGCTTTCATTTTTAAAAGAGCGTTGATAGTTGGAAGAGCAGCGACAATACGATTATTATCTCTAACTTCACTTCCTTTTAATGGAACGTTAAAATCAACACGAACCATTACTTTTTTACCTTCTAAATTTGGTAAATTTTGAATAGTATTCATAATTTTTCCTTCCTTTGTAAAAAAAACACTCTTGCTAGTTGGCAAGAGTGTTAATATTCAATTTTTTAATTACTTAATACCAAGTACTTTTGCCATAGCTTCTGCACATCTTACATATTGGCAAGTGTATGAGTATTCATTGTCATACCAAGAAACAACCTTGACGAGTTCGGTTCCGTCAGGTGATTTTAAGATCTTGGTTTGAGTTGCATCAAATAAGCTTCCTTCGGTAATACCTAAGATATCGCTTGAAACGATTTCATCTTCGGTATATCCAAGAACACCTTTAAGTTCGTGTTCGCTAGCTTCTTTCATAGCAGCATTGATTTCTTCGGCAGTAACACCTTTAGTTTTTAAAACCAAGCTTAAATCAACGAGTGATCCATCTGGTACTGGTACACGGATAGCTCCACCATTCATTCTGCCACTTAAACTTGGAATAACAAGACCAATAGCTTTAGCAGCACCAGTTGAAGTAGGAACGATATTTGCAGCAGCAGCTCTTCCTCTTCTTAAATTGCCTTTTGCAAGATCAAGAATTGTTTGATCATTAGTATAGGCGTGGACGGTGGTCATATAACCGGCATCAATTCCCCATTTATCTTCAATTACTTTTAAAACTGGAGCTAAACAGTTAGTAGTACAACTTGCACCACTAATAACTTTCATATCGGCAGTTAATTTATCGGTATTAACACCATAAACGAAAGTTGGGGTATCTTTATCGCTTGGAGCACTGATAACAACACCTTTGGCACCATTATCAATGTGAATTTGAGCATCAGCTTTTCCCTTGAAACGACCAGTGCATTCAAGGACTAAATCAACATCATATTCTCCCCATTTTAATTCATGTGGATCTTTTTTGTTTAAGATTGGAATTTCTTTTCCATCAAAAACAATAGCATTTTTCTCTGCATCATAACCAACTTTGTTTGGTTCAAACGTTCCATGGGTTGAATCGTATTTTAAAAGATAAGCAAGAGTTTTTGCATCAACTAAATCATTAATTGCAACAACTTCGAATTTTCCGCTTTCAACACATCTTCTGAAAGCAAGTCTACCAATACGACCAAAACCGTTAATAGCAACTTTAATCATAAATTCCTCCATATAGATTTTGAAAATCTATCGCGTTTATTATATTCATTTTTCATTTCAAAATAAAGCGATATACAGAAAAAATTGTTAAAAAATCGATAAATTTTTATCGCTAGATTTTTTTATAAATTAATCAATTTTAAATAAGCTAGAATTTCTTCAACTGTCTTATTAAAAGCGCTAGTTCCGCTTGCAATTGCAACATTTTCATATATAGAAAAATCAATATTTTTTAATTCTTCTACACTGTTTACCATCATAACTAAAGAGCTTTCAAAATGAGACCTTGCAACGCTAAATAATTCATTTGTGTTGCTACTAGTTTTGCTTCCAATTATTAAAACTAAATCAAATTTTTGTTTAGAATTTAAGATATTTTCTTGCCGCTTTAAAATGTTCTTACAAAGCGAACAATTAAATGAAATATTTTCAAAATTCTCTTCCAGTTCTTTTTTTATAAGTTTAAAGTCATTTATTGATAAAGAAGTTTGAAAATAAACCGAAATCGCATCTTTTTTAGAAGGTTTTTTCTTTATAAAACCTTCTTTAATGTCATAAAAAAATATATTTTTGTCTACATCCAAAATACTTTTTGTCTCTTCATGGTCTTTTTTACCAACAAAAATTATTTTTTTATTGTCAAGGATTGATTTTTTTATCAATTCTTTATTTTCAAGAATAATAGGACAAGCAAGATCAAAAAATGAAACTCCATTTTTAATTAAAATATTCTTATATTTTTTAATTGTTCCATGAGCTTGAAAAATGATTATTGAATTTTTATCAAATGAAGATAAAAGATTATTTTTTTCGTTTTCATCAAAATTTTTTATATCTATCGTTTTTAAACCATTTTTAGAAAGTTCTTCTAAAATTTTTTCATTATGAGCAAGCGAGCCAAAAAAAATAACTTTTTTTTCTTCATTTTCTTCTTTAATTTTTAAAGCGTTATTTATTGCAAGGTTTACTCCCACACATTGACCAATTGGCTCAAAAACAAATATTTTCATCTTATTTAGGTTCCTTTAAATAATCTATAACTGTTTTTACATCAACTTTATTTTCTATTTCTTGCTCTTTAACGCTTGCTTTATAGACATATTTTGTATCAATTGAAAAAATTTTAACTTTTCCTATATAACTCTTTTTATTTAATAGATATAAAAGTTGCATTGAAAGAGCACCAACTGTTGCATAAGGATCATAAATTACAATTTCTTCAAAATTAACAATAAAGTCAATTAATTTTACAGAAATTGGATTTAAAAATATAAGATTAATTAATGTTAAATCAAATTTATTATCTATAATTTCTTCCTTCAATTCTTCTAAATGTGGTCCATAGCTTACAACCACTTCTTTTTTCTTATTAGAATCTAAAACAATTTTAAAATCTTGGAAGTTTAAATTTTTAACGTTTTCTAAATTTAAATCATTACTTTTTTTAAATAAAGAAAAAGGATAACGAATTATTAAAGGTCTATTAAAACTCAAACTAAATTTAAATAATTCCTTTGCTTCTTCTTCATTGCTTGGCGAAGTAATTGTTAAATTTGGAACATTCATTAAAAAACTTAAATCATAAATTCCTTGATGTGATATTCCATCTTCTCCAATAAGCCCGATTTTATCAACTAAAAATGTTACTTTTAAATTGAGTCTTGAAATATCATGAATCACTTCATCAAAAGCTCTTTGAAGGAAGGTAGAATAAATAACAACATATGGATGCATTACCTTATCAAGAGCAAGACCATTTGCAAAAAGTAAGGCGTGTTCTTCATTTATTCCAACATCAAAACATCTATTAGGATATTTTTTAAATAAAGCGGTTAAATTTGCACCCATACTTGTAGCTGGAGTGATAACTACAATATTTTTGTCTTTTTCCATTTGTTTATCTAAAAGATTGCTATACAAATTAGAAAAAGAAATATACTCATTATTTATGAATGTTTCTCCAGTTTTTATATCAAATTTATTTATAAAATGATATTTTCCAACTTTATCTTCTTCACTAAATAAATATCCTTTACCTTTTTTTGTTTTTACATGAAGCAAAACTGGATGATCTATATCTTTAATTTTCTCAAAAGTATCGAGTAAATCTTTAATATTGTTTCCATCAACTGGACCGACATATTCTAAATTAAAAGATTTAAAAGATTTTTTATTTTCTTTTAAAAATGATGATAAGCCACCGGTTGTATTTGCAATTCCCATCTCATTATCGTTTAAAATTATTAAAAATTGTTTATTATAATTTACTAAATTGTTAATAGCTTCAAAAGCAATACCGTTTGAAATAGATGCATCACCAATTACACTAATAATATTAAAATTTTCATTATTAAAATCTCGAAAATAAGCTTCTCCTAAAGCATAACTTATGGATGTTGAAGAGTGTCCTGCTTCATAAGTATCATAGATTGATTCGGAAAGATTTAAAAAACCATCATTTCCATCTTTTTTACGTAAATTTAAAAGTGGTCGACCAGTTAATATTTTTTCGGTGTAACATTGGTGTCCAACATCAAAAAAGATTTTGTCTTTTGGTGCATCAAAAAATTTATAAAGAGAAACTTCAAGCTCAACAAGACCAAGATTACTAGATAAATGTCCGCCATAAGTTGCACAACTTTCGATAATTTGTTTTCTTATTTTACCTACCAGTTTTTCTAATTCCTCGATATTCATTTCCTTTAAAAATAAAGGATCTTTAATGTTTTTTAATTCAATTTCTTTCATTTCTAATCTTTATTTTACCAATATTAGACTACTTTAAAACTCGATTTTATATTTTAAAAGAAAAATTTATAAACAAAAATAATAATAAACACAATTCCTGCTACTAATTGAGCATGTCCAATTAGCGATTCAGGGCTAATTTTTCTTTTAAAACTTAAAATGGAAATAACATCTTAAATAAAATTGAAAGCTTGATAATTGAATTTATGGCAATTGGATTTTTTCTTTCAATGTTATATGTATAATTTTTGCTAAGCCAAGCCATAAAAAACCTTCTAAAAATGAGTTAACTACTTAACTTTTAAAATTATTTAAGCACTTTTAGATAAATTGAACTTATAAAAATTATAAATAAAAACTCTTTTTGCAAGATAAGTTCACTAAATTTTATAAACTTCCAAACAAAAAGAGTTTTATTGTGATTTTTTAAATTATTTTGTGTTTTTTGGTTCTTTTATAACTTCAGAAATGGTTGTTGCTAAAGAACTAACATTTGAAAAGTTGGCAGGTAAAATTATTTTAGTAGCCTTCCCATCTGCAACTTTTGCAAGAGCTTCAAAGGATTTAAGAGTTAAAACGCTTTTATCGCATTGAACTTTCTTTAACATTTCAAGACCGTCAGCTTCGGCTTGTCTTACAATTTTTATACCATCAGCTTCAGCACTTTTCATCTTACGGATTTTTTCAGCTTCGCCTTCAGAACGAAGAATTGTGGCTTGTTTTTCGGCGTCGGCATTTAAAATTTCTGATTCTTTTTTACCTTGCGCAATTAAAATTGCAGATTGTTTTTCACCTTCAGCAAGAAGAATTTTTTCTCTTTTTTCACGTTCAGCTCTCATTTGTCTTTCCATAGCTTCACGAATATCTTTTGGTGGAAGAATGTTTTTAACTTCAACACGGTTAACTTTAATTCCCCAAGGATCGGTTGCTTCATCAAGAATTTTTCTCATTTTTTCATTAATAATATCTCTTGAAGTTAAAGTACCATCTAAATCTAATTCACCAATGATATTTCTTAAAGTTGTGGCTGATAAATATTCAATGGCACAAAGTGGATTTTCCACCCCATAAGCATATAATTTTGGATCTGTAACCTGAAAGAAAATAACAGTATCAATTTGCATTGTGACATTATCTTTTGTAATAACAGATTGAGGCTCAAAATCTTTAACTTGTTCTTTCAAGCTTATTCTATGAGTAATTCTATCTATAAAAGGAATTAAAATATGAATTCCAACTCCCCATGTCGTATGATATGCGCCTAATCTTTGCACGATAGCTTTTTCAGTTTGATAAACTATACGAATTGAAGAAATAAAAACAACTAAAACAACAAAAACAACAACGAAAATTACAATAATAGCAATAATATAACCTGGCATATTTATTTTTCTCCTTCTTTTTTATATTTATTTACAACAAGTTTATTTCCTGTAATTCCAATGACTACAACCAAATCATCGACATTTAAGACATCTTTTTCGTTTTTCGCGATGGCGGTCCAAATCACACCATTAATCTTAACTTTTCCATGATGAAGAACATCGTATTTTTCAGTCATAATTCCTTTAGTTCCAATTAAATCTTCAACATTTGTAGTGATGATATTTTTTCTCATAATTTTATGAGCTAATGGACGTAAAGCAAATAAAAATACTGCAGACACAACTATAAAAATTATTACTTGAACCCACCAAGGAACATTAAAAAGACTAATTATTAATGTAATTAATGCACCAAAAGCAAACCAAATACTTACTAAATCCGTTCCTAGTGCTTCAATGATTATGGCAATTATAAATATAGCAAGCCATATAACCCACATCCACTGTTCCATAATTACTACCCCCCCTACTTAAAAATAATAAAGAAATATTTCACATTGTCAACTTGAGAACTTATTCAGAACGAAATTTTTAAAACTCGCTTTAAATAATTGATAAAAATTTCAACCTGTTTAAAAATCTCTAACATTTTTTAGTGCTCTTTTTAGAATATAATTTCAAAGGAGTTGAATTTAAAAAGTACCGATTTATCAGTACTTTTTAAATAGTTAAATCATAAAAACTGGAGCACCATACGGGAATCGAACCCGCGTCCTTTGCTTGGGAAGCAAATATTCTACCATTGAACTAATGGTGCATATTAGGTGGAGTTAATTTCAACCTAATTCTTTTGCATTATATCGATCCCCATCAAGTTTTAATTTATCAATGATTCTTAATGGAAGCTCATAATATGCATAAATATCTCTTATCAAGCCTTGATCAATTTTCCTGAAAATTGAAAAACTAAATTCAATTTTGGTATCGGCTAAAATAAGATAAATTGTATGACCATATAAAACATTTACGATTTTACCTTGATAAGTTTTACTTAAATCGATAAAATCCATAATTTCTTTTGGCCTTATAACTAAGAAAGCTTTTTCTTTATCAGTTGCTGTTGTATAGAACTTTTTTTCAAATTCCATTGATTCAAATTCTGGTTTCTCTCGATATGGTTTTAAATAAAATACATCACCATTGTTTCTTTTATCAATAATAGAAACATTAGCCATAAAATTCCTTTTTATTGAAAAAGACATATATCTTCCTGGATAAGGATAGTGGTGAGTTGTGGTATTTCCTTTAGAGTCAGTTGTTACAACAATTCTTGTGAAAATATAATCTGATACAACAAGGTTTACTCCTTTATAGGCGGTTCTTATCGTATCACTCGTAGAAAATTCATCTGGATTTTTAAAAATTCCTGAAATATTCATCTCTTGAAAGGAAATTCCAGCTCTTGCAGCATATGAAAATTCATTACCACTATAAACATCTTTCATGATTTCATTTTCAAGATGTTCTTTAACAAATTTATCGTATCCAGCATTTGAACTAGCGGTTCCAATAATAAATGTAGCAATTGCAATGATTAAGAAAAATACTGCAACAGCAAATAATGTATCATTTTCTTTAAGTGCAAATTGTTTAATTAAAAACAAAATTACACTTACAACTAAAATTCCAAGAGCAACTAAAGAAACGGTTTTAAAAATCTTTAATCTCTTGGCTCTTGTTTCTTCAATAAGATCAATTTTATGAATCATAATTTAAATTAGAATTCAATCTTAACGTCTTCTCTTTTACTTGCTTCAGCTTCAAAGAACTCTTCTTTGGTTAAATGTTTCATATTAGCAATAATACTTGATGGGAAGCTAACAACTTTTTGGTTGTAAATCGAAACATTTGAATTGAAGATACGTCTGCTGGCTTGTAAATTTTCTTCACAATCTTGAATTTGAAGTTGTAATCTTGAAAAGTTTTCACTAGCTTTTAAATTTGGATAATTTTCCATGACAAGACTAATTTGCTTTTGAGCATCGGATAATTTGTTGGCAAATTCGCTTTTTTCTTTCATGGACATATCTTGAATGCGTGGCGCATTACGTAATTCGATAGTTTTGGTAATAGTTTCGTATTCGTGTTTTGCATATCCTTTAACAGTTGCTAAAGATTTTGTTAATAAGTCATATCTTTTTGTCAAAGAAATATCAATTGAAGATTTTGATTCGTCAATTTTAACTTTTGTTCTATTAAACCAATTGCTAGTTGAAATAAACCAACCTAAAATACAAATTAAGATAAATAAAACAATAACAACAATTGTGATTCCAATAATAGCACCATCACTTAATAAAACCTTAAAATAATTCATAGGTTTCCTCCTTAAATACTCTTTATATAATACAATGATTTTTTACTATAAAACAACTTTTATTCGCGACGATTTTTAAATATAATTGCGTACTTTGTATAACTTATTAGGTTAAATAAACCAAGAAGCAATAATATTATTTGATGAATTGGCAAACTTGCAGCAAAAGTAAATTTAAATAGATTTTGTTCAACGGCTGCAATTAAGAAATTTTCGTTTACATATTGAAGCACTAAATATAAAACTAAAAAGGCTATCTCTATGAAAAATAAAATACTATAACCGATAAAAGTTTTAGGCTTTTTAGGATTTAAAAATAAATAGAAGATGAAGGTTATAAATGGGAAAATTAAAGCACAAATTAAGACACTATATTCTAATGGAAATCTTAAAAAGTTATAAAAAGCAAGACAACCGCTTAATCCAGTTATTAAAAAATATCCACTAAATATTAAATAAATTCCAACAAATAACATTCTAAAACTTGAATAAATATTAAAAACCCCAACTGAAATTGGATCACGATATTTAAAATCAAATTTATGCGTTAATAATTTAATAAATAAGACAAGATTAATAATCAAAAGTCCAATTACAATAAAAATATTGTCGAGCGTGTTATACATTGATTTATATTGGCTCAAAAAATTATTCAAATGGTAATCATATTTTAAAACAAATAACGAAATTGAACCTATAAGTAAAATTGTAGTAATAACTAAAAAACTAATTAATCCGCCTTTTGAAAATGTCTTAAAATAAAGTTGTCTAAATAAAACGATAATATAGATAACAGGTAAAAGGTAGCTAATAATTATTGGAAGCATTTGAATTGTTGAAGCAAATTTATCAGTAATTAAACCAACTAGATTTAGCCAAAAATTGTATAAGCAAAAAAGTGATAAAAAATAAATTGTAAAAAATATTAAACCAAGATTAAAATTTTCGTTTTTAACTAAACTATTACTTTTCATAACCTACAATCCTTGTAAAAATATTTTCATCAATCGACCAAGACATATCACTTTTTAAAACTATTTCTTTATAACCTATCATATTATCATTATGATAAATTTCTCTCGTCGATTTAACTCCATAAGATAAACTCACACCTTGATACATAACATCGGCATTATTTATGTGGTCATGACCAAAAAAGTGTCCTTTAATATCGATATTTTTCATTCTATTAAAGGCGTCAGTTCTTTTATAAGCGTAACAAACTTTTTCGTTTTGCTCGCCTCTTCCAATAACTTCACTTGATCCTCTTTTATAAAGTCTTAATGCATCATGCATTTCATAAAGCGGAATATGATAGAAAGCAAGTCCAAAAGCCTCACCATCTATTTTATTTATATTTTCTAAATGCTTAATTTGATCTTCATGAATAATGTCGTATTCATATTTTAAGCCATTAAAATGATATGAATTACTATCGATAATATAAATTCTATATTTAATCTTACTTTCTTCCATTAAATCGATAAAATAATTAGCTTTTCCAAAGATATTATCGTCTTCATAATCGATATATTTAGCATTTTTATAATTTTTAAGTTCTCTTGCAATATAGTAATAATCATAATCTCCTTGAAGATCGTGATTTCCATAAGTAAATGCAAAAGGAATATTAAAAGAATCAATAAAACTAAAAACATTATTAACAATTGATTTATTAGCATCCATAAAAGTATCACCGGTTAAAATAAGTAGATCTGGAGATGATGTTAAAATGTTTTTTCTTAAATAGTCTGTTGTCCTTTTAAAGTCACATTGTCTACTAAAATGTAGATCAGTAAGTTGCATAATCTTAAAATCTTCTTTGTAATCCATGATTAATTTATAATCATTAATCCCATAATCTTTAAAACTATTTAAATTACTGCAACCGCATAATAAAAATGGAAATAAAGATAGTAAAACAATTTTTCTTTGATTTTTCATAAAATAATTTTACATAGATAGCGCTATTTTCTCAAATTAAAATTAAATTAGAAGAACTAATTCTTTTACTAATAGGGATAAAAGTTTCTAGGGGGAGAGAATTAAATTAGTTCTTCACTAATATATACTCTGGGAATTTTAAAAATTTATAAATTTTTTTAAAAATTTTTAAAATTATTCTTTGTTTCCACTTCCACCACGACCAAAAATCACCATTACAAAATATAAAATTCTTATAAAAAGCATGATGAAATCACTATAAAGATTCATTGAATAATAAAGAGCAAGATTTGAATTATCTCCACCATAAGAGGCAATCTTTTTAAGATTATACATATCAATAAAGGTTGAAATAATAATCATTAAGACAAATATTGCTTCGATGATCCAATAAATTGTTAAAGATGCATCGAAAGCACTTTGCACATGGAAAGCCCAAGGAAATAAAAATAAATTAACAAGAGAAAAAATTCCCATTGTTAAGATTCCACCAAATAATAAACCAAGTAACCAACCAATTCTTCCTTTAAAAATTAAAGCGCTAAAGCAAGTAATAAGGAAAATAAGAGAAGTTATTGCAAGAGAAATTCCAATTATATAAGGATTTTCTACATAATAAACAAACGAGGACATAAGTACGCCCATAAAAACTACATAAAATAGATATGGAACTAAAATACTTTTCATCCTTATTCTTTTAATAGAAATAATAAATGATGTAACTAAAAGCCCCAGTAAAGAAACAATCATTAAAGTAAGGTAAAGTCCTAAAAAGCTCTCATCTCCTACTCCAATTGCATTAACTAAAAGTGCACTTAAAGATACACAAACAAGAGCACTTATTAAAAGTCCTAAAAACATGTATAAAAATACTTTGGCAATAAAAGCACCTGAGTTAAGAAGTTCACTTCTATCAGTGTCATTATTGTTATTAAAAACTTGTGATTTCATAACTAACCTCCTAATACTTTATTACTATATTATATTTGCTAAAAATTTGTGTTTAAATATTAAAAATATTAAATTTTCTTATAGTAATAATTTAGCTAAAAAAAGAGTAGCAATCACAGTTAGGGGAACAATGATTACTACCATAATTATTATACTCTTTAAATTTGAGATTTCCACAATTTCTACGATTTTGTGCAATTAGGTAAAATTTGTTTAAAATTTAATTTTAAAATACTAAATTCCTACTAAATTTAAATGTAATAATTGCAATTTTTAGAAATTAAATTTAAAAAAGTGTGGAAAATAATTTTGCCACACTTTTAATAATTTTTATTCTACCAAAGAAACTACAATTTTATTATCTTTATAATCTACAAGATAAAGTTTATTTGGTTTAAGTTCTTCATCAACGATCATCTTTGCAAGAATGGTTTCAACTTCATGTTGAATAAATCTTTTAATTGGTCTTGCACCATATTGTGGTGAAAAAGAACTATCAAGAATGTATTTCTTTAATGAATCACTAAATTTAACTTTGTAATATTCTTCAGCAAGTCTTAATTTTAAGTCATTAAGCATCTTATCCACAATTTTAACTTGAACATCTTTACTTAAAGAATTAAATGTTACGATTTCATCAATTCTATTTAAAAATTCAGGTTTAAATGTTCTATGTAATATGCTTTCAACTTTATCTTTATGGCCTTCAAGAATTTCTTCGCTTCCTAAATTACTTGTCATGATAATGATAGTGTTTTTAAAATCAACAAGTCTTCCTTGTGAGTCTGTAAGACGACCATCGTCCATGATTTGAAGTAAGATATTAAAGACTTCTGGATCGGCTTTTTCAATTTCATCAAATAAGACAATTGAATAAGGATTGTGTCTAACAGGTTCAGTAAGTTGTCCTCCTTCTTCATAACCGATATAGCCAGGAGCGGCACCAATTAATCTTGAAACACTATATTTTTCCATATATTCAGACATATCAAGTCTAATAATCTTATGTTCATCATCAAATAGTGCTTGAGCAAGAGCTTTTGCGACTTCGGTTTTACCAACACCAGTTGGACCTAAAAATAAGAAACTTCCAATTGGACGATTGGCATCTTTAATTCCAGCTCTTTGTCTAATAATTGCATCACTTACAAGTTTAATGGCTTCATCTTGACCAATAACTCTCTTTTTAAGAGTGTCTTCAAGTGATAAAACTTTTTCTTTATCGCCCTTAATAATTCTTGAAACTGGGATTCCAGTCATTTTAGAAACAATTGAGGCAATATTTTCTTCAGTTACAACATCACTTAAAATTCTCTTACTGCCATCATTTGTTTTGCTATTTTCGATTTCACTAATAGCTTTTTCAATAGCAGGAATTTCTTTATATTGAAGTTCACTACTTCGTTTATAATCTCCTTCATTATAAGCGTTATTTAATTCAAACTTTTTACTATCAAGTTCTCGTTTTAACTCTTTACTTCTTAAAATATCTTGCTTTTCACTTTCCCATTTTTTAGTTAAACGATCATCTTCTTCATGAAGTTTATCGAGTTCATCATCGATATTATTAAGTCTTAATTTTGATTGCTCGTCTGTTTCGCTTTCAAGTGAGAATTTTTCGATTTCTTTTTGTCTAATATTTCGTTTAACTTCATCAAGTTCGCTTGGCATTGATTCGATTTCGACACGAGTTTCAGCACATGCTTCATCGATTAAGTCAATGGCTTTATCAGGTAAAAACCTATTAGTAATATAACGTACACTATAATTAACTGCGGCCACAAGAGCATTATCAATAATTTTTACACCATGATGGGATTCGAAGCGATCTTTAAGACCTCTTAAAATTGAAAGAGTATCTTCTTTTGTAGGCTCTTGAACCATGACAGTTTGGAAACGTCTTTCAAGGGCTCTATCTTTTTCAATGTACTTTTGATACTCACTTAAAGTTGTTGCACCAATACACATGATTTCACCTCTTGCAAGCATTGGTTTAAGCATATTTGATGCATCCATTGCACCTTGCGTTCTTCCAGCTCCTACAATTAGATGAATTTCATCAATAAACATGATGATTTTTCCATCACTACTTTTAATCTTATTTAAAACAGCTTTTAAGCGGTCTTCAAATTCACCTTGATATTTAGCACCAGCAATTAAAGCACCCATATCAAGCTCGAAAATCTCTTTATTTTTAAGTGATAAAGGTACATCGTTATTTGCGATACGTTGCGCAAGACCTTCAATAATTGCGGTCTTACCAACACCTGGTTCACCTATTAAAATCACGTTATTTTTAGTTTTTCTTGCTAAAATCGTTATAACATTTCTAATTTCTTCATCTCGACCGATTACAGGATCTATTTTATTTTTCTTAACTTCTTCGGTAATGTTTCGACCAAATTTCTTTAAAACATCTTCATCTTTTGAATAATCTTCATAACCTTGTTCATTCATAATTTTATCCTCCAATCGCTTATAAGTATAGTCGATTTTTAGCACTTGTCAATAGAGAGTGCTAAAAATTTAATGGTCTTGTGTATTTGCTTTTATTGAAAAACAAAAATTATGATTTCATATGACATTACATTAAAAAAATAGAATGTAATAAAATTAGTGCAAAGCGTACTAGTTTTTAAAGATTATGGATGTCGACCATACTTAAAAATTCAGCATTTTTATATTCAAATTCTTTAAGAATTTTACATTCAATTAAATAATCTTCTTTACTGCATTTTGGATGTGAAATATTTGTAACTTCACAAACTAAATTTGTTTTGGCATCTTTAATTAAAATTGCACTATCTTCATAAAAATAATCAACATTTTTAAATTTATCAAAACTCAAAGAATGATTATCTCCAAAAGCAAGGGCAATTTTAATTTGCTCTTTATTTAAAGCACTGACTCCAACTTTATCGCCAAGCTTTAAATTATTTCCAGTTTCGCTTTGAGAGCCTATTAAAAGTAAAATCGAATCATAATCAACTTGGGTTGCCCAAGCACAACTCATTCCAAATTTTTTATCTTCTTTTTTATAAGAAACAACGTTTACACCTTGTAAAATTTTATCTTCCATAATTTATTTTTACTACCTATTCATTTCTAATCTTTTAACTTTTATTTTAAATCTAACTTTGATAAATAATCGATAAATTCCATAATAAATTGAAATTACAATTAAATCGGCAATTCCAAGGCCTACCATATATAAAAAATAAGCCAAGATCCAACCATAACCATTAATTCCAGGAGACAAAGCTTGAATATCTTTTAAAATAACAACGTTAGTTGGATACCACATTGAGATATACCACATATTAGTGTCGTTTGCTCTACAATCATCTACTCCATATATATAAGGAACAAAAAAATTTATAAGTTGTGCAATAACACTAAAAAATAAAATCATCACATAAGTAATGCCAACAACTTTTAAATTTCTTTTAAATTTCCCTTTACCAATTGATAACGTACCAATCGAAAATAACCCAAGCATCATTAAGATTAAATGCCAAGTAATAGTATGGATATAAATTCCAATATCATGCCAAGAAAATAATCCTTGTTGATTGACAAAAAGGGCTGTAAAGCCACCAAGCATTGCAAAAACACCCATATAAGCAAGCAAAATATTTCTTAAATAATCTTTTTTAATAAGTGGCATAAATAGAGCAATAAACATTGGAATTGAACATATTTGCCATGGAAAAATTGTCCATGCATAGCCGTTTGCAATATTAAAACCTAAAATTCTGTTATAAGAAATTTGTTTATAAAGTTCAAAAAGAGTTAAAAATAGTCCAGTTGAAAATAAAATTATATTTTGAGCTTTTTTATTATTTCTAAATCTAATTCCTAAAAGAAGAAATATAAAACACAAAATAAATCCTGGAATACAAAGTGAGATAACGTGGATATCCCAAGCCTTCCAAGGTACACCATTATCAGGCCAAAGAGCATTCTCTGGATGTTCGATGCATTCGCTTAAAAACATTATTTTTCAGTTCCTTTTAACTTAATATAGATACTAACTTTACTTGGATCGGATTCACTTGGAACGCTTACAATATCGAAAGTATCTTTATATTTTCTAATAATATCTAATGGTTTTGAAAATTTATAACTTCTAACATCAAATTCTGGATGTTGTTTATAAAGATAACTTGAAAGATTACTAAGATGTACCATATCTTCTTTTTCAGTAAGTTCACTAACATAAACTACTAAAACTTTATAAACATCGTCAATATTTGTGCCATCAAGATTAAGTTCGTCGATCTCATCTTTGTTTTTTAATATATTATTGATGGCTTTGGAAACTTTATTACTGGAACTTTTTGAATAATCTTTGATGGCACCAAGTGGATAAAATCGATCAACTGCTGCTTTAAAAGCTTCGACGGTTTTACTCTCACCCATTCCTAAGACTTGTTTATTTGATTCTTTAAGTCTTTGAATTAAACGGATAAAGTCTGAGTCGCTTGAACAAATACAAAAAATGTCGATTTTATCACGATAAAGTAAATCCATACAATCAATAATTAAACTACTATCAGTAGAAGATTTATTAGTTGTAAAAGCATAGTTATGAATACAATTTAAACTATATTTTAAAGCACAATCTCTCCAAGGATTTAAGATCTTGCTTGAAAAATCGCCATATACCCTTTTAATTACAATTCTTCCTTGCTTATTTAACTCACTTAAAATTGTTGGAAGATATTTGTAAGAAATATTGTCTCCATCGATTAAAAGCGCTATCGTTTTTTCATTTTCCATCATAAAAAAGTTCCTTCCTCACGTATTATAACAAAAATCATTTTAAATCTTTACTTTTAATGTAATAGAGTCTACTTCCAAAGTCGATTAAAAGTCGAACGGAATCATCAAATCCAGTGGCTGTCCACTCTTGCTTTAATTTAATAGCTTTAGAATTAAGCATTCTTCCATCAACAGTGTATTCTTCGTTTTCACCTTCCATATCTTTAAATTTCGATATTTCATTAACGATAAACCCATGTTCATTAAGTCTTATTGGAGAAATCATATTGATAAGTCCACCAAAAGTTTTAATGTTGTGATTTTGTTTTCTAACTTTAATGGTATATATTTCATCATTAATAAAATCTTGTGCAACTAAACAAGTAACACCTTTTGTAAGATTTGAAACTCCATTAAAGTAGCCAATAATCGCTTCTTTTTTATCTTTATTTTGCACCATCCATTCAGAAAAGTTGTTGTCTTCCATAAATGAAAATTGGTAAAAAGTACCATATTGAAATAATTCTCGATGTTTTTTATAAAACTTAATTTGCTTTTTAATATAATTAAGCTCTAATTTTGTTAAATGATTTAAGTCAAGTTCATAGCCAAGTAAGCCAAAAGAAGCGACATTAAATCTTGTTTCAAGTGGCGTAATTCTTAAAGCACTATGAGATGGCACTTGACTCACGTGAGCTCCTATTGTTGAAAGAGGATAGCCAAGATAAAGTCCACTTTGAATGTAATTTCTTTCGTAAGCATCGGTATTATCGCTTGCCCAATTTTGTTGAAAATAACTTAAAACTCCAAGGTCAAAACGGTTTCCGCCTCCACTACATCCTTCAAATAAAACATCTTGATGTTTGGAAGTAATTTCTTTTAAAATTCTATAAAAACCAACCATATAATCATAGAAAAATTCACCAGATTTATCATCTTCCATATAAAAATCGCTGATTGAACGATTATAATCCCATTTAACATATTTAATATTTGCTGAATCTAAAACTTCATTTACATTTTTAATAATGTAGTCTTGCACTTCTTTTTTTGTAAGATCAAGACAAAATTGATGTCTAGATTCGCTTGGTTTAAATAATGGATGTTTTAAGGTATATTCTGGATGATTTCGATATAAATCGCTATTTTCGTTAATCATCTCTGGTTCAAACCATAATCCAAAATCGAGTCCAAGTTTATTGATTTTTTTTGCAAGTCCACTAATTGAATGAGGTAGTTTTTTCTTATCAACTTCATAATCTCCAAGACCGGCCGTATCGCTAACTCTTCCTTTGAACCACCCATCATCCAAAACTAAAAGTTCAATTCCACAATCAGCGGCAGTATGTGCAAGTTTTAGGATTTTACTTTCGTTAAATTTTGGACCAGTTGCTTCCCAATTATTAATTAAAATTGGGCGTAGTTTATTTTTATATGATCCTGTAATTATGTGATTATTTACAAAATCATGCATATTTTGTGAAGCTTTATTGATTCCTAAACTTGAATAAGTAGAAATAGCAAAAGGTGTTTCAAAAATTTCTTTAGGTTTTAATTTATAGTCAAAACAAAATGACGATACACCCTGCATAATTCTTACTTGTTGAGCGTGATTTTTTTCAATAGCCGAGTAGTGATTTCCGCTATAAATAAGATTAAATGCGTAAACGCTACCACTGGTTAAGGTTGCTTTTTTATTTTTTACAATAAAAAATGGATTATGACGGTTACTACTAGCTCCAGTTTTGCTATCAATAACTATTGTTCCATGTTTTACATCAATAAATTCTCTTTTACATTCATTACTCCAAGTTCCATAAAGAGTAATAGCTTCGAATTCATCATCATTTAAAGTTATTAAAGACGACATAGCTTTCAAAATATCTAAAGTTTTAGTTCCAGAATTTTTAACGATGATATTTCTAGCAATCATATTTGAATTTTCAAAAACTATATAGTGAAGTTCAACTATAACGTTTGATGGCTTATCTTTTAATGTAATAATTAATTCTTCATCTCCGTCATGAGGAGTTGGAAGTTTTTCAAGTTTTGTAACATCTTTATTAATCTTGTAAGAATCAAATAAAAAATCAAAGATATAACCATCACTATTTTTTAATATCAAAGAAGGCTCGTTAAAATCCCCTTTACCTGTTGTTGAAAGTTCAAGAGTTGAAAGATCTAGCGATTTTAAAGGATTTATATCCTTATCATAAATTACTTGATTTCCAAAGCCATAACTCCATTTGTTAAATATGGGAAGTGGATCAATATCGTTTGATACTTTATTTCCATAATATTCTAAAACAACGTGCTTTGTCTCGTCGACTCTGATAACATAACTGTTTAATTTTGTTTCCAAAAAGAAAACATTATTCCTAAATAAAATCATTTTAAAAACTCCTTTTATAATTTTATAATAACCTCGCAAGGAATTTAAATGATTATGATAGAAAAAATTAATAGTAATTGGCTTTTTATTCCAAATTTTAAGAAAGAATACATAAATAAAGTGCCAAATGATGTAATTGAAATTGCTCTTCCTCACACTGTAAAAGAAGTAAATTATTCTTATTTTAATGAACAAAAATATCAATTTATTTCGACCTATTTTAAAAACATAAAAATTCAAAATTTCCTATCGGAAACCCACTATTTTTTAAAATTTGACGCTTTTATGCTCAAAGCAAAAATTTACTTAAATGGTAGTTTTTTAAAAGATTTTATTAGTGGGTATTTACCAGTTCAAGTTGAAATTACTAAATATTTAAAAAATGGAGATAATTTACTTGTTGTGGTATTAGATTCAAGAGAAGATAAACTTATTCCACCTTTTGGTTTTGTAGTTGATTATTTAACTTATGGTGGTATCTACCGTGATGTATTTTTAATTCAAAAACCTAAAGTTTATTTTAGTGATATTTTCGTTCATGGATCGATGGATGGGAGCCTTAAAATTTCAAAAAACATATGTGGAAATCCCTCCAATTTGTTAATAGTAGATTATAAACTCTATTATGAAGAAAAAATCGTGAAAACTTTTAATGATGATTTTATCAAGATTGAAAACGTAAATTTATGGGATGTAGATAACCCTAATTTATATCTTTTAAAAGCTCATTTAAAAGATGGCAATATCGAAGATGAAGTTGAAATTAAATTTGGCTTTAAAGATGCCATCTTTAAAAAAGATGGTTTTTATTTAAATAATAAAAAAATTAAACTTCTTGGTTTAAATAGACATCAATCTTATCCATATTTTGGCTATGCAGCTCCTAATAGTTTACAAGAAGAAGATGCAGAAATTTTAAAATACGAAATTGGAGTTAATGCTGTTCGTTCATCCCACTATCCACCAAGCGATTATTTTTTAAGAAAATGTGATGAAATTGGTTTGCTTGTTTTTGACGAAGTTCCAGGATGGCAACATATTGGCAAAGAAGAAACTTGGAGAAACAATTTTTTAGATTTTGTAAAAAGAATGGTTTTAAAAGATCGAAACTTTACTTCCATTATTGCATATGGAGTAAGAATTGATGAATCAAAAGATGACCATGAATTATATTTAAAAGCAAACGAAATTGCCCATAATCTTGATCCATTTAAACAAACTACCGGTGTAAGAAATTTTAAAAATAGCGAATGTCTAGAAGATATATATTCTTATAATGATTTTTCTTGTATGAACGAAGAACATGGTTTAGTAAATCCAAAAACCATTTATAAAGGTAAAAGTCCATATGTTGTAACAGAATGTATGGGCCACACTAAACCAACAAAAACTTACGATACAGAGGATTATTTAGTCAAAACCACCTTAAGATATGCACGAATTATTGATGATACATTTAAATTTAATAATCTTTGTGGAACTTTTTTCTGGTGTGCTTTCGACTACAACACTCATAAAGATTTTGGTTCGGGTGATCACATTTGTCACCATGGAGTCTATGATATGTTTAGAAATCCAAAAATTCCTAGTGCAATTTTAAAAGCTCAAGGAATTAAGGAACCATATATGGAAGTTTTAGGAAATCAGAATATTGGAGACTATCAAGGAGCAATTTATGGATGTATCTATATTGCAACAAATCTAGATTATGTTGATTTTTACATAAATAACGAATTAATCAATAGATTTTATCCAGACAAAAAAGATTATCCAAACACTCCTCATCCACTAATTAAAATTGATGACCTAGTTGGAGATAGAATTAAGGGAGACTTTAAAAAGAGTGAAATCAAATTGATTAAAGATTGTTTTAATTACATTGCTTTTAATAATTTTAATAAACTTCCTTTAAAATATTTAATTAAAATGTCAAAAGTTTTAATAAAAACTAAAAAAAGTGTCAGTTATTTTATAGATTTATATACTAAAATTATCCAAAATTGGGGTTCTGCTTCTACTGGCTTTACTTTTAAAGGTTATAAAAATGATGCTTTAGTTTTAACAAAATCTCTTGGTCCTTCAATGAAATTTAAATTAACCTACAATTTGACTAAAAAATCTTTAAAACATAAAGTTAACGATTTTGATGCAACAAGACTTATCATAAAATATTTTGACCAAAACGAATCTTTAATGAATTATTCATTTTTACCATTAAAAATTGAAACAAATGAAAATATAGAAATTATGGGACCAAATCTAATAAGTTTAGAAGCTGGTCAAACTTCAATTTATATAAAAAGCGTTAAAAAAGGTATAGGAGAGATAAAAATCACCTCTAACCTCGAAACAAAAATTATTAAAATAAAAGTTGAATAAAAAAGTAGGAAGGTTGAAATGTACCCCTGATCCTGGACAAAACTAGGAAAGGGGTATTTTTCATGAAATATGATTGGAAATTCAAACTTGATTGTGTTCTCAAGTATAATGAAGGAAAGCGAGATTTTGTCCCAATCGGAATTAAAAGGGATAGTTTTTTGCCACACGTTGTTGCCTTGGTCAAAACATTTGATGATCTTTATAAAGCAGTAGATAAATACATTAATTATTACAATAACGAAAGAATCAAAAGCAAAACAACATGGATGCCCCCTTCTAAATTCAGGGAAGCATCCATGTTGAGCTTATGATATATTCCAATTAATTTGTCCAGCTTATTGGGTACATTTCAGGTTCATCATTCATACTTTTTTAGTTTTAATGTTAATTTTGCTTTTTAATTAAAGAATTTTTACAATGACCAGTTTCGATGTATTCATCCATATTCTTTAATGAAATTTCAATCATATCGATTAGGGCTTTATCAGTTGAACTTCCAATATGCGGAGTAACTAAAACTTTAGGATAAAGTTCGATTAATTTTTTATATAATGGATTTTCAACTTCACTTAAATTGCTAAAATTATGGAAGAATAATGACTTTTCATTTGGAATAACATCAAGACCTAAACCACCAAGTTTGTTAGACTTAATAGCATCTAAGGCATCTTCTAAATTAAGCAATTCTCCACGGGCAACATTAACTAAAATTGCACCATCTTTCATCTTGTTAATTTCATTTTTAGAGATGAAATTATCATTTTTATCTTTGAAATAGGCCATATGAATTACAACAATGTCAGATTCTTTTAAAAGTTCGTCAAGTGAAACAAATTTGACATATTTTTTCGCATAATCTGATTGAAAAATATCATAACCCAAAACTTCAGCTCCTAAGCCTTTAAAAAGTTTAGCACTGGAGGTTCCAATTCTTCCACAACCTAAGATACCAACTTTGCAACCTCTAATTTCTTTTGAAAACATGGTGTTTGTAACTTTAAATTGAAGTCGATGAGTCATATCACATGCATAAGCTGTATGTCTTAAAAGCATCATTGATAAAGTTACAGCAAGTTCTGCAACAGCATTTGGAGAATATCCTGGAACAAAAGCGCATTCAATTCCATATGACTTACAAGCTTCAAGATCGACATGATTATATCCGGCTGTACGAGTTAAATAATATTTTAATCCATGACGAGCAAGATCTTTCATTGCTTCTTTATTTACAACGCAATTTCCTCTAACCATAACAATTTCATAACCAATAGCATCTTTATAGTTTTCGGTATTTAAAAACTGTGGTTTTAAGAATAAATCATAATTATATTTTTTTCCTAATTCTTCAAAATAAGGAATTTCATAATCACGAACCCCAAAGCAAATAATTTTTCTTTCCATACTTATATGTCCTTAAAAATTAAGCAGCAACGACAAAGAATCCAGTTGAATCAATTAAGGTTAAAACTAAAACCCAAATAACAATTCCAACAACTGCTGTGAATGTAGAAATTAATGAAATATGTGATGCCATCTCTTTTTCTTTATCAAAGTTAATACAATAACTAACTGCAACAGTAGCTGGAGGTACCATCCAAGTAAAGATTGTTGAATGTAAGGTATCAGCAGAAATAACTCCTGGATTTCCACTAGCTTTTGCAATTCCTTCAATTGCAAATAAGATTCCTAAAACAATTAATGGAGCAACGATGGTTTTTAAAACTGCCCAGATCCAAGCATATTTATCTTTTGCAGCTTCTTTAATGTTAGTTCCACCAAGTGTGCAACCTATTGCAAATAAAATAATGGTTGATGAGAGTCCACCTAAAGTCTTAGCGGCTTGGAAGAACCATGGAAGAGTCACATCAAATCTCCAGAAAGCGACAAGTTTTTCGCTTACATTAGTTGTAAGCCAATCGGTATGAACGATTCCAACTCCTGGAATCGCTTGTAATACCCATAAAACTAAACCGGCAAAAGTGGCCAAAACAATTGGATTTAAGAAAATTTTCTTAACAATTGCTTTGCTAGATGATTTTTCATCATGTCCAACTTTGATTCCAGCAACTGCAAGGTAAGCATAAGAATACAAAAATACACGATAAGCAACATTCATTAAGTTAAAGGCGTTTCCAGCTCCTGTTCCATAAATTGAAGCAATAAGAGGATAAGCAAAGAATGTTGTAGAACCAAATGCAAATAAGACACCTAAAATTTGACGTTTTTGTGCATCTTTAACCCATAAAAATAATAATTTGCCAAGGAATATGAATAAGATATAAAGGGCAAAGCCAAGCACAAAATTAACGATAGCGTCAATTCCACCTTGAAGTGAAAAATCACTCATAAATGATGTAAAGGCAAGACATGGTAAGCAAATTGCCATTACAAATTTAGTTAAAATTTTCCCAGTAGTGTCTGGCAATAATTTTCTTCTTGTAAAGAAAAAACCTAAAAGAATAAAGACTACTGTTTTACAAATATTAGTCCACAAGTTAGTTGATGTTAAAGCATTAACTAAATTATCTTCTAAAGCATTTAAAACAATGAAGTTAGGTAACATAAATTTTCTCCTATTTCGGATTTATTATATTAAATAAGGAGATATATTAAAATATAAAAACTTATATATGTGTTACAAAATTTTGTTTATTTAAAGACATAAACTTAAATAATGTAAAAACTTTGCAGATATCGTTGAAGAAGGAAGTTTTTCTGCTGCTAACAAAATTCTTTTATTGCCAACCAGTTCTTTCAAATCAAGTTAAATACATAGAAAATTTTTTAAAACAAAATAATTGATCGAGGTTATGACAAATTAAATCGACCGAAGATGGACAAATTTATATGAAAAAAGTAAACAAACTTTAGATTTACTTGGTGATACATATAAAAAAATAACAAAAGTCGATAAATTTAAATACACTATTTTATATGTTGCCACTCTTTTTCTTTATATGGCGATTTAATTAAAAACACTTTTGATCAATTTTTAAAAAGCAAAGTTAATGTTTGTTTAAATATTTATGAGTATTTGGAAGATAAAGCTAAAGAAAATTTAGATAATGCCCCCGCAGATGTTGTTATAATTAACGATAATATTAATGATTTATATAAATATTGCTATAAAGTTATAAAAAAGAGGTTTTTTGGTCTTTATATAAACAATAATAATCCTCTAGTTAATAAAGATAAGATTAATTTAAAAAAACTAAATTATTTAAGAGTTGTAATTCCAAGTGCTTATCGAAAAGAATTTTATAATATGTCTAAAAGCACATGTAACAGTAATTTTTGATTCAGTCGTTACTACCTCGCTTGGAGCAACAAAAATTGTAAAATATAAAAATTTAATTGCAGTTATTCATTCGACTATAAACGAAACAATAACTGATGATCTAGTTTATAAAATTAAATGTTAGAAGTAAGTTAAAACAATCAAAAAAGTTATCTATTTAAAAAGTAAAAAGATAAATAAAATTAGCGAAGAATTCATTTATTCATTATAAAAGCACCAATCGGTGCTTTTAATTTAAATATTTTTAAAATCTTTATTTATTTTCTTCTTTTCTTTTTTGGATTTCTAAACACATATTTTTGTAATATGTTTCATCGATTACATAATATTTTTTAATCAAGATATAAGAAATAATAAATAAAATTAAAGGAATGATGCACATAAAGAACTTCAACCAAATAATTTGATCAAAGTTAATTCCAGCAATTAAACGATCAGCTTCTAATTTAACTTGGTCGCTAGTAACTTCGCCTAAACCTTTTTTGATTTCATAATCACTTATTCCTTTTGAAATTCCATAAAGTGATGTTGCAAATAAGCCAACAAAAGTAACGCCATTCATCAAGGCGCTAGAAACTTTTGCTGTTAAAGGTCTTAAGGAGAAAATAACTGCTTCTCTTCTTTCATTAAATTTATATTCGTTATATTCGATAGTGTTTGTCATCATAACAATTAAAATTAAATAGAAAATTCCTTGCCCAGCAAAAATTATTACACCAAATACGCATAAAACAATTATATCAAAGATTCTACTAGAATCTTTTAAGGCAAATAAGCCAAGGGCAAATCCATCATTATTAAGTGGAAGGTCATAGATGAAAAATAAAAGATAACCTACACTTAAAATGATAAAACTTAACTTAAATAATTGATTTCTATTTAGTTTTTTAATTAAAAGTGGGAATAAACATTGAGCAATTATAGTTCCAAGAGCGTAAGCAACGGTGAAATAAGTCATAATGCTTCCACCATTGGAATAACCATATACATAATAAAAATAATTAAGCCCAAATCCATTTAAAATTGCACTACCAAGATAGTAAATACACATAACAATAGTCGTAACTCTTGTTTGACTATTGTTTTTTAAAATTCTAAACATATCAGTAAACTTTGCATCATCTTTATTTTCGCTTTCATCACGTTTATGTTCTTTGCAGAAGAAGAACAAAATTACTTGAGATAATGCAAATAAAACTGCGATAACAAGTGCAACTATTGAATAAGTTTCAACCGCATTTCCAGCCACAATACTTGGAAGAAGTCCACCGGCAGCAAAAGCACCAACTGATGCGCTAATACTAACCAAAGTTGTAAGATCATTTCTTTCTTTTTCATCACTTGAAAGACTTGGAAGCATACTCCAATAGCCAATATCATTCATCGTAAAAGTAAAGTCCCAGAGCAGATAAAATATAGCAAAAGCAATTACATAAAACCATCCACCTGGTCTTAAAGTAAACATTAAATATAAAACAACTGCATTAGTTAAACCACCAATTAAAATCCATGGTTTATATTTTCCTAATTTAAAATGTGTTTTTTCAACAATCCAACCCATAATTGGATCGTTAAATCCATCCCAAATCTTTAAAAGTACGATAATAATCGTGATAACTAGCATTTGAATTGTGTAGAGCGAATCAGATCTTGAAGCAAGTTGCGAAGAAGTGATGTTCCATTCCCATCCAAATCCAAGCGGAGCACAAAATTGTACGAAAGTTAAAAAGAAAAGTGAAACTAACGTATACGATGAATCACGAAAAATTGTACTTGCTGGATACAAAAACTTAGTACCTTTTGGTACTTTTGACCCAGTAAATGTGTCGTTTATTTTCATATTTTTTTACCTCTTTTATAATTTTATGCTCTTAATTTCATTATCTCAATTATTATTTTTACTTTTTTCAAATGAAAATCCAGATGAGATCAATTACTATTTTTGCAAAACTATTTGTATTATGATTGCATTTTATAATCAATCCTGCAACCAAGTAGATGCAATTGCTATCTTAGGAACAGGACTTTTTAGTGCTATAACTTCAACCATTATTAGGTTTTCAATGATCAGCGACGTCAATATGTCCTCGTTAATGACGATAGTAAATATCTTTACATTAGCAATCATTATGCTTATGACTTGAAAGTCAATTGGTGCAAAATATACAAAGATTTTAAATTATAAAGTTGTAATTTCTTATAGAGCAATTATTAAGAATTCTATTTGTAATTCTTGCAATAGCTACTATTACAATGTTTATTGCTCTACCTATTGCTTCATATATTTAGCAATTTGGTTCGATTATTATTTAAGGAAATAAAAAATCTTTATCACAGGGTTTGTGATAAAGATTTTTATTATGCGAAAAAAGTTTTAATTTCCAGCAAATGTCATGTGATGGGTGAATAAGCACCAAAGCATATCAATCCAACCATAAACTACGCCAACAATAGTAACAAATATGGCAATAACAATTCTTAAAGCACTCTTTTTATGAATTGCATTGTCCCAACGAACTAATACTTCAATAACCCAGTTGACAACAGGAATTAAAAGTAAAAGGATTTGTAATAATCTTGGTAACGAATTAAACCATTTAGCCATAAATCTTCCTCCTATTTAAAAAATTATAAGGCTTTTAGAAAATTAAATAAATATCAAAAAACTACCATAAAAATCCTGTTAAATGACAAAGTAAGTGCAACTAATATTTTTAATAAAGTAGTTTACAATAATATTGTCTTCTTTGCTTTCTTTAGGAGGTTAAAAATGAAAAAAGAATCAGAAAGACTTAACGTCG
>Ga0256404_1002493_pt1 | contig 40599 bp, 37 predicted proteins | sample RumenRJG_01DNA_FD_185990 | JGI IMG/M metagenome (GOLD analysis project Ga0256404, IMG submission 185990) | Bovine rumen microbial communities from Lethbridge, Alberta, Canada - RJG_01 | ecosystem: Host-associated > Mammals > Digestive system > Stomach > Rumen | place: Canada: Alberta | collected... | reverse complement strand
TGGTGCCAGATGGGACCTGAGCCTCGGCGATGTCACCGACCTTTTTACCCATCAGTGCGGCCCCAATTGGGGATTTCAGCGAAATCTTTCCAGCTTCAAGATCCATCTCATGGGGACTGACAATCTCGAAACACATGCGGGTATTTGTCGAGAGGTTTGTGAATTCGACCCTGCTTAGAAGGCTAACTCTGTCTTTGGGGAGGTCGTCCGGGTTGATGACACGCGAGTGCTCCAGAACCTTCTGAAGGAAGCGGATGCGGCTGATGGTCTTTCCTTGGATTCTTCTGGCTTCACGGTATCCGGCATTCTCGCTCAGATCGCCTTGGGCACGAGCCTCCGCGAGGTCGTCCTTCACCTTGGGGTAGACTTCGTTTATAAGATGCTTCAGTTCCGCAGCAATCTCGTCGTATCTCTGCTTTGATAGGTATTCCATGGCTCAAATGTAATCATTTTTTTGCAAATAGTTATCTTCGCCCTATGTATTCGGAATTGATGAAATATGACCTTGGTGCGGGCGTGGAGGTGTTTTCCACGCAGCGGAATGCCGTGCTGCCGTATCCTGTGATACAGGGTCATCAGGTGCATGACTGCAAAGTGGCCGTTGTGGACCGACCGGATATGACTCGGGAGGATTTGGAAGGGTATGATGCCTTCGTGACAAATCTCCCAGGAGTGGCCATAGGTGTGCGGACGGCTGATTGCATTCCCGTGCTGCTTTATGATCCCGTCCGGCGCGTGATTGCCGCCGTTCATGCAGGATGGAAAGGGACGGTGCTGCATATCAGCCGGAAGGCTATCGGCGTGATGAGTCAATGCTTCGGATGCAATCCTGCCGATATGAGGGCAGTGCTGGGCCCGGGCATCGGTCCACGCAGCTTTCAGGTGGGCGAAGAAGTGGTGGAACATTTCCGGAAGGCCGGTTTTCCAATCGATGAGATCTGGTGTTTCAATGGGCCCGGAGATGGGACACCAATGTCCGGCGGACACCATATTGACCTATGGAAAGCCAACCGGTGGCTGCTTGAGCAGGAAGGCATTCCCAAAGAGGCCATCCACCTCGCCGGTATTGACACGTATACCACTGAAGCCTTTTTCTCTGCCAGGCGTGAAGGCATTCATTGTGGGAGAATCATTAATGCAATAAAGCTGATTCCGCAATGATAGTAGAACCGTTCTTGGATTTTTCGAGTAGAGAGCAGCTTCGTGAGTGGCTTGTGGCCAATCATGCATCGGCCAGCCATGGCTGGGTGGCCTGCAATCGCAGCAAAACTTCCCGACCGGACGCCGTCCCCTATGAAGAAATCGTCGAGGAATGTCTGTGCTTTGGCTGGATCGATTCCACCCTCAAGAAAATGGCCGATGGGCGTCTTGCGCAGCGAATATCTCCTAGAAGAAAAGGAAGTCATTGGACTCGGCTGAACCGTGAGCGGTGCTTGAAACTGGAGCAGTTGGGGCTGATGACAGATGCTGGGAAAAAAGCACAAGGGGCGGAGGGCTGACACCATGGCTGCCAGCGCTGTTCATGTTCTCCGAACTGAGCGACAGAACCTGTTAGGCCATCAGGAATTACTCCAGGGGTCTTTGATTTGCCCATATGACGGATTATTCTTAAATTTAGGTCGTTAAAATCTGATTATGTCGACCATGTATAAAGGAATCAAGAATGAGGAGAAAGTGCTTGAAGAAGGGCTGGAGGGATATGCCGAGTATAAAGAAAAGGTGAAGTACAAAGTCCTTCCTTTTATCTGGTAATATTATAATTTGTTGAGTCATGGAATACATCAAGGTAACGAAAGAGAATCTTCAAAAGGAGCATATCTGCTGTGCTATTTCCAATAATAATGATGTGCAGGTCGCGTCAAAAAAGGAATGGCTTTCAGGGCGCTTTGACGATGGCCTCGTTTTCCTCAAGAGCGTGGAACGCGGCAAGTGCTTCATTGAGTACATTCCTGCCGAGAATGCATGGAATCCAATCCTCGCAGATGGATATATGTACATTGACTGTCTCTGGGTATCTGGTTCATTCAAGGGGCATGGGTATTCGAACGATTTGCTGGAAGCTTGCGTCAAGGACAGCATGGCCAAGGGGAAAAAAGGGCTTTGCATCCTGTCATCGGCTAAAAAGAAACCATTCCTGTCCGATCCTCATTTTTTGAAGCATAAAGGGTTTTCCGTCTGCGATGAGGCCGATAACGGAATCCAGTTATGGTACATGCCTTTCGCTAAGGATGCCGTTGCACCTAAGTTCAAGGAAAGCGCCCGTCATCCACACATTGACGAGCACGGATATGTGCTTTATTACACAAACCAATGTCCGTTCAACGGCAAGTACATTCCTATCATCGAAGCAGTTGCCAAAGAAAATGACATCCCTTTCAAGGCCATTCATCTGCTAAGCAAGGAGGAGGCACGGAATGCTCCCACACCTATCACTACCTATGCAGTCTTTCATGATGGTGAATACATTACTAACGAGCAGATGAACGCTCAACGGTTCCTAAAACTTATTGGTAAGTAAATTATCCAACCGACTCCAGCCACCTAATGATGTTTTGAGATTTCTCGACTTCGCTCGAAATGACATATTACTTTTTTACGAATTCTACTCTGCGGTTCTTGGCGCGGCCTTCCTCCGTGCTGTTGGAGGCGATGGGCTGGTGGGAGCCCTTTCCGACGGCGGTAAGGCGGGCCTGTGCGATGCCCTCTTCAACCAGGGCGGCTACGATGGCTTCGGCCCGCTTCTGACTCAGCGGATCATTGACTTTGTCGCTTCCGGTGGCGTCACAATGGCCCTGTACCTCGAACTCCAGGCCGGGATTGTCCTTCATGAGCCCGGCCACACGATGGATTTCCACCATGGATTCGGGCTTGAGGTCGGCCTTGCCGGTCTCGAAGGTGATGGCGTAGGTGACAATCTTGCCCTCGGACATCAGACGGTCGTAGAGCGGCACGGCGCCCTTCGCCATGCGGATGTTCTTCAGGTAGAAGCGGTCCTTTTCTTCACAGTTCGACACGGAGCGCAGGGCCATCCGGGTGGGACGCATGACATTCGGGAGGTTGATCATCCGCACGCCGTTCACGTAATACTTGAATGCGCGCTTGTTGAAGGAGGTGGCTACGTGCAGCCAGCTGTCGGGCTGGATGAGCGGGGTCAGGGATTCACCCTTGGCCGACCCTTCGCGAATGTCTCCGGCGGGCGAGCGGAAGGAATAGGAAATATCGCTCTGTGCCCCCTCCTCCGCCGGGTTTTCGTTGAATGCCGGGTTCAGATTGACGACAACGATCTCTTCCGCTTCCGCCGAACCCAGGAGCAGGTCGATGTGGTCATTGTTCGAACTACCGTACTTGTCGTTGGACCAGACATCAAACTCTATGGTGAAATCTTCCGGAAGGTAGTCGGCCTCTTTCATCAGCGGGCTGATGATGCTGTACCAGCCGGAGAGTTTGATGACCTGCTCTCCGTTCAGCGTGATGATCTCACATTCCTCGCCGCTGACAAAGTCCCAGCGGGAAGGGAATTCCCCCAATTTCTCACCTTCGACCGGGTCGTCAAAGAAAATCTCATCGCCGGGGACAAAGTCGGTCTTGGCATAGGAGGTCTCCACCTGCTTCTTAGGCTGGGCAGGAACTTTTGCGTCAGGCATGGCGACAGCGTCCTGGCTGACGGGATCGGCCGTCTGTTTATCGGCCTTGTCCTTCTTTTTCTTCTTGCCGATTTTTCCGTCCAGAACATCGTTCACGCCCTGTTCCACTTTCTCTCCGAGTTTGTTTTCCACGGCATTCTTGGCACGCTGTCCCAGTTGCTCCAGCAGGCTCTGGCCGTTTGCGGCAAAGCAGGACGCTAGCAGTGCAGAAATGATAAAAACTAAAATTCTTCTCATAGCTTTATAGTATATTTTGCAAATTTCGTCTATTTGGTTTTCTTAAACACCACCCTTTCGGGTGGCGCACTCCTCCCTAAGTGGATGAAAACGGTCGGTTTTTATTTAGTATCTTTGTCATCATGAGAAAAAACGGTATCATATTACTGCTGACAGTTTTGTCCGGCTGGCAGGTTTTCGCGTACAACGACCACCGCGGCCATAACCTGGATTCACTTGAGCGCGCCGTCGCACGCTGGACGCCGGATGCGATGGACAAGGCTTCCGACACAGACCTGGTAACGCTGAACCGGGCCTACCGGGACCTCATGCTCGGGTACAGCGCCCTGAACAGCGAGAAATGCGTGTTCTATGCACGGAAGGCGCTTTCCATCTCTGAACCCAGAGGCTGGGAGGAGGCCAATGCCGATGCATACCGATATTTGGGGCAATGTTTCTGGTCTTCCGAGCAGTACGATAGTTCCATGGTCTATTACCGGAAGGCGCTTTCTGCCGTGGAGAGGATGGCGGGTGGTGCCGTCTCTCCGACCAATCCTGGCGGCTATTCGGAGAAAGAAGTTGATGACACCCGCGCCGCCTTGTACGGAGCAATCGGCAATCTTTACAATATGATGGATTCCATCCCGCAGGCCATGGACTGGTACGGGAAGGCAGGTGCCATTTTCGACAGATATGGATGGCGGCAGAGCAATGCCATCCTCTATTATAACATCGGCGAAACCTGGGTGGAGCAGGGGGAACTTCGGAAAGCCTCCCAGGCCTATGAGAAGGCACTGGCGTATGCGCAGGGAGATTCACTCATGGTGGCCATTGCCCAGAAAGGTCTCGGGCGGGTGTATATGGAAGAGAGGAAGACCTGGAAAGCTCTCCGGTATCTGCATCAGGCCGATGCGTATTTTTCGGCCCATGACAAAGAGGAACTGACCTTCACCAAAGAGAATTACGAGTATATGTCGGCGGCGTTGCTTGCCCAGCGGCGGCAGATGATGCTTTTGGGCGGCGGGACCATCCTGCTCCTGCTGCTTCTGCTGGCGGTCCTGCTGATTGGAAGGAAGCTTCGTCGTTCCCGGAAAGAACAGGCCGAAGTGTCGGCCGTTCTGGAAGAAACCATTCAAGAGATGGGACAGCCGGCATCCGACGACAGACTGCCGCAAGTATCTGAGCGTGAAAAGGAGATCCTTGAGCTGCTTACTAAAGGCTATACCACACCGCAAATCGCCGACTGTCTGGGCCTCAGCCCGGAAACCGTGAAGTGGTATCGCAAGAAGCTCCTTGTGAAATTTGATGTTGCCAACACGGCCGAGCTTACCTCAACAGTCAAGGATATGGGGCTGATATAGGTATAATTGACAAAAATGGTTGGTGATTGTGACATTTATGGTTGGTGACGGTTACTTCTCGTACACCATGGCCTTGTTCTGGTGTACGCGGATCTTTCTTACTATAAAAACGGGGGCGGGAAGCCGTGTTTTCGCCCCGAAATCACAATCTCACGGATATCGCTGACATGATCTCGGCTTGGCGTGCTACTGAACAACCTCCCGGTGGTATAGGAGTCAGGGAAACGGGCATGCCGTGCTACGAAACGCACTCTTTGGCGCTCAGCGTGGCGCAGGTGCGAAAAAATGCTGGGGACCTGCGCCGCTATATAATAGTAACATTCTGAATATCAGAAACCTATCTTTTTCTGGTGGCGCAGGAAACCACGAAAAATCCGCACCTGCGCCATCAAGAGATCAGGGCTGTCCTAAATCATGCTTTGGCTTGGCATAGGACAATATGAAAGATACTGAAGAAAGGAGTATACTTTGGCTGCGGGATCGTTCCTTTGGGAAGCACGCGCCGTGAGACGTAAACTACTGATACTGAGCCAAATGCTGATATCAACATTGTGATTGCGGAGAGTTTAATATCAGGAAACTGCTGATAATAAAAAGGTTACGACTCACGGTGATAATAATAAAGTTTCCGCCTCAAGGCCATGTTCCGTCCAAGGCAATGATCCTCTCGCGTTGCCAGGCACATTTGTGGTTCATCACACATCAGCGCTACCCTCCACTGCCCTGGTTAGCCTTTCGTGCAGGTCTCCTAAGTGACAAAAGCACATGGCGCAGGTGCGAGAAACATACTTCCTGCACCTGCCCTGTATTTTATTGCATATAAGTGATATATGACTTTTTCCCTAGGGCCGCATGGGTAGGGAAAATGCTGGAAGCAATTGAGTATTAGCCTTTTGGTGTGCAGCTCTTCGGGCTGGAGGATTATAAAGATATAACACACTAAATGTTTCGTTACCTTGTTCAACCATGAATCAAAGGGGCCCCTTCCATGACGAAAGATGTGGCGTGGTTTTTTGGGTTGGAAATCGGTCATTTCGGGAAATAGTCGGGAAAAGTGGTGGTATAGGACGCTCCACCAACCGAATAGTCGTGAAAAACAAATTATAAAGGGTTTGCCGACTGAAAATGTCAATTATATCAATAAATCTACAATCCAAACCATTTTCGTGACCTCGCGAAAATGGTCTGTCGGAGAGAGTCACGACTATAAAAGAAAAACGCACAACCTTTCGCTCATTATGCGTAAAAGTTGTGCGTAAATTGCGTAACTTGCTGATTTTCAGCTTGTTAGTGGTGCTGGGAAGAATCGAACTGCCGACACATGGATTTTCAGTCCATTGCTCTACCATCTGAGCTACAGCACCAATTGTTTGGGAATGCAAATGTACGAATTTTTTCTGACTATCCAAATTTTTTATAAATTTTATCAAAGTAATATGCTGTTTTTGTCAATCAATTGATAAACAGTAGGATATATAGTAATATATTGATAGTCAAGGAGATGACTTTACAAATAAAGGACAATAAGATTTCTTTTCAAAAAAGTTGTCTTGCTCAAAGAAGAACTTTTTTCGTATATTCGTAATCGTTATGTCTGAAAGGCGTTTCATAAAGGTGATTCTGCCACTCCGCTTGGAGTGGCAGCCAGTCTATGAGTCTGCGGAAGCTGAGATAGGGGACCGTGTCAGGGTTATTTTTGCCGGCAGGGAATATACTGCAGTGGTCTCCGAGGTCAATGTGGTTCCTGAGACCGAGGTCAGCAAGATTCGTAGAGTCCTCGGTGAGGATCATGAAGCGGCGACTCAAAAGTTCGCTCCTTCGACAAAGGAGGAGATCGAGTTTTGGAGGGTAGTAAGCGATTATTACCTTTGCTCTATCGGAGAGGTGTACAAAGCTGCATACCCATCGATGAAATCGGCAGGGGAGGAGATGGATGCCAGAAAAAGGGAGAGACTTAAAACCAGCCTGCTGAAATACCGCGAAAAGCTGGAAAAAGCCCGTAAAGACACCACAAAGTCTTCGTATGAGGCAAAGGTCGCCGAACTGGAGAAAGAGCTCAGAGTCGAAGATAAAGGCCCTTTATCGGCAAAAGTGCCGGTGCTTTCGGCATCACAACAGGCCGCTTTCGATAAAATCCTCAGCATTTGGAGCACTCAGCCCTCCCGTCCGGTTCTTCTAAATGGCCGTACAGGATCGGGGAAGACTGAAATGTACCTTAAACTTGCAAGTGAAACAATCGCCCGGGGTAAAAGTGTTTTGTACCTGGTCCCTGAAATCGCTCTCAGCCGCCAGTTGGAAGACCGCGTAAGGGAGTATTTTCCTTCAGTAAAGGTCTTTCATTCAGGTATTTCCGCGACGAAGAAAAGAGATATTCCGACAGAAATCCGAAAGTCGGATACTTATATTGTTCTCGGAACTCGTTCTTCACTTTTCCTGCCCCATCACGACCTCGGCCTCATAATTGTCGACGAGGAGCATGACAGCTCTTATAAACAGGATTCCCCGGCTCCGAGGTACAACGGACGCGATACAGCGGTAATGCTAGCAAAGATTCAGAATGCCAACATTATTCTTGGCAGCGCGACTCCTTCCCTCGAGTCCCTCTTCAGCGTCTCCGCAGGCCGTTTTACAGAGGTGAAACTGGAAGAGCGATTCTTTTGCGGCGAAGAGGCTGATGTGATGATAATCGATACCATTGCCGAGAGAAGGAAAAGGGGAATGAAGGGGGATTTCTCGCTAAAACTGATTGATGAGATAAGAAAGACTCTTTCGAAGGGGGAACAGGTTGCAATCCTTCGTGCCCGCCGTTCTTATGCCCCCGCCGTCCAGTGCGAAGAATGCGGTATAATCCCGAAATGCCCTCGTTGTAATGTCCCTCTGAGCCTTCATAAATCGGCCTCTGAGAGGCTCGTATGCCATTATTGCGGTTATTCCTCTCCGTATGACGGAGTATGCTCTTCCTGCGGAGGAAAACTGATTCCGCTTGGGATTGGGACTCAAAAAATAGAAGAGGAAGTGAGTGAGCTGTTCCCGGACAGTACAGTAGCCAGACTTGACGGAGACACCCTTGAAAAAGAGGGCAAAGATATAATCGAGGGGTTTGCAAAAGGAACGATCGATATTTTAGTCGGAACCCAGATAATGACCAAGGGGTTCGATTTCGAATCACTGTCGCTTGTCGCCGTGATCGAAGCGGACTCTCTTCTGGCTATCCAGGATTTCAGGGCAGACGAGAGGGCGATCCAGCTTCTGGAACAGTTCCGCGGGCGGAGTGGCAGAAGAGGGGAGAAGGGACTTATTGTCATCCAGACAAGAGAACCGGAACATCCTGTGTTCAAAGAGCTTACGGGGGAGGCAAAGCCAGACATGTTCTCCGAAAGACGACTATTTTCATACCCTCCTTTTACCCGCGAATTGAGACTCATCCTTAAGGATACTTCCGAGAGACGGCTCGACTATATGTCTAAGGAACTCGTATCCTCTCTGGAATCCATCGGACTTGGAATTCCCATAATCGGGCCATATTCCCCGCGGATGGAAAAGATTTCCGATGTCCATATCAGGAATATCCGTATGATGCTTCCGAGGGATCGGCAGCTGTCAAAGAGAAAAAAGGACATAGAAAAAGCGGTCCTCTCTTTCGAGAAAGACCGCTTATATCAGAGTCATATCGCTATCGACGTTGATCCTTTATAAGCTTCAGGACAGCATTGGGATTATTCGTTCCTACAATGTTGATTCCCTCATCGACCATATCCGAAATAATCTCTGAATCATCTTCGGCGCAAAGCCCGGCAGAGATATTATTATCATGAAGCTCCTCAATCAGCGAGGGGTGCTTTTTATAGAGCGTGTACTTGTAGTTGACTCCGGAAATCTTGTCCTGAGCGAGGCCTGCAGCCGCTTTTATCTTGTCTTCTTTGGTGCAGAGATAGACTACGAATGCTTCGGGAGCCTTGCTTCTGATATAGAGACATAGGGGGTAGTTGAATGTTTGCCAGATCATTCTATTACCCATTTTCTTACTTGTAACCAGCTTGTAGGCTTCATCGAAGAGCTTCTCATTTTTATCTTTGTCGCCAAGATCTTTCAGCTCGCAGACGAGCTTGAGGGGCCTCAGTGCCTTGGCGGAATCCAGGAAGGACTCGAATGTAGGAACAGGCTCTCCGTTGGAAAGGCGAAGTTCGGAAAGAAGTTCGTAGTCAGTGTCGGAGATAACCCTGCCAAGAGTGTCTGTCTTGTAACTCTTGTCATGGCAAACTACGATTTTATTGTCACGGGTGAGCCTGATATCAAACTCGCTGCCGAATACGCCGGCCTTCGAGGAAGCCTTGAGAGCGGCAATCGAATTCTCTGGGCAGGAAGGGTCCAGATGGTATCCTCTATGGGCGACAACCCTTGTCTTCGGGCCGAAGGGGTTGAATTTTTTCTCCCTTTTGATCCTGTACTTTCCTTCATGGCCGAGGACAGTCCTTTCAGCGACGTCACGGAGATATTCAGCATGCTCGGGATCCAATCCGCAATTGGGAACATAATCATCGAAATCTTCGCCAGTTATCACCAGGTAATTGACGCAGGCCTTCAGGTAGGATCCAGCAGCACTCTGGTGCTTGTCATCATCCCCGAGAAGAGCTATTTCCGGCCTTTCGGCAACAACGGTATTGAAGGCGATACCGATAGGGGAACGCCATGTCTTTGCCTTCTTTGCCATATCTTTGGTCCCTTTCTCAAGATACTTGTCGAGTATTTCTCTTGTGCCGAATCCGCCGGCCTCTTTACCGTCATATCCCCATGTCCTTTCTAGGATTACTTTGCAATCGGGCGACCTCATTACGACAAGCCGCTTGAGGGCTATTAAATCGTCCAGGGCCTGCTGGTATTTATCCCTTGCATACTTTGCCGGGGTGACGCTCTGGTCCTGCAGGAAGGCGAAATCGTAGTCTCCGGCATTGATTGCCTTGCGGCTGTTGGCTAGCTTGAGATGCTGGCCGAATGTCTGGCCTCCTTTGAGGAACTCTCCGAGGTCGATGTTGACTCCCTGGCTGGAAGCTATCTCAACGAGCATGTCATCGGCATCGTGGTAGTATGTAAAAGAATTGCCGATAAGAAGCACTCTGACAGCATCAGGATTTTTTTTCTCCGCAGGTAATCTGAACTTGTCCGCCCTGAGAGAGAAAATGGAGAGCAGGATGAATAATAATACAGTTAATGTCCGTTTCATGTTCACTGTTTTGATTTCAACGTTTACAAATATAAGAAAAAATGGTAAATTTGTGTCCGACATTTGAACACTGACATGGATAAAAGAATTATACTATGCCCCAATGAAGTGGTGGCGCATATACAGAAGCTCCCGGAGCAGATTACAAGAGACGATTTATTGAACTTCATTTCCGAAAAAGGAATCCGGATGATTGATTTCATGTATCCCGCCGAGGACGGCAGGGTCAAGACTCTTAATTTCTGCGTCAATAGTCTCGATTATGCGGAGACGGTCCTTACAGAAGGCGAGAGGGTAGACGGATCCAGCCTTTTCCCTACGTTTGTCGAGGCCGGCAATAGCGATCTCTATGTAATCCCCCGATACAGGACGGCCTTCATGGATCCTTTCACTGAGATTCCGACCCTCTGCTTCCTCTGCAGTTTTTACGATAAGAACGGAGACCCCTTCGAGTGCGCCCCTTATCATACGCTAATGAGGGCAGAAGATGCCTTCTACGCTTCTACAGGCCTTACTTTTGAGGCGATGGGAGAGCTCGAGTACTATGTGATAACAGAATCGGACGGCCTTTTCCCGGCGACCGACCAGAAAGGTTACCATGAATCGGAGCCTTTTGCGAAGCTGAATGATTTCAGGAGGGAATGCATGGATCATATCGCCAAGACCGGCGGGCAGATTAAGTACGGACACAGCGAGGTAGGTAACTTTACTCTCGATGGGAAAATTTACGAGCAGAACGAGATAGAATTCCTTCCAAACCCAGTCGAAACTGCTGCTGATCAGCTGCTTCTGGCTAAATGGGTCATCCGTAACCTTGCATATCAATATGGTCTTGACGTGACCTTCGCTCCGAAGATAATTGTCGGTGAGGCGGGATCCGGAATGCATATCCACATGCGTCTGATGAAAGATGGCGTCAATTGCACCCTCGGTCCGGACGGTTCCCTTTCCAATGTAGCCAGGAGGGCTATTGCCGGTCTAATGGAACTTGCACCTGCTATCACTGCATTCGGCAATAAGAATCCGACCTCATATTTCCGTCTTGTGCCCCATCAGGAGGCTCCTACAAATGTGTGCTGGGGCGACTGCAACCGTTCCGCCCTTGTCCGCGTTCCCCTCGGATGGTCAAGCGGCAAAGACATGTCCGCTCTTACCAACAAACTGGAGAAGCCATCGGACAGGGATACTAAGGCAAAGCAGACTTTCGAGATGCGCTCACCGGACTGCTCCGCCGACGTCTATCAGCTTATGGCAGGCCTTTGCACTGCTGCGAGATACGGATTGGAAATGCCAGAAGAAAAGGCGCTTGCCATTGCACGGGACAAATATGTCGACGTCGATATCCACAAAAGCGAATTCAAGGATAAGCTCAATACTCTCGCTTCTCTTCCCGGAAGCTGCTATGAATCAGCCCTTTGCCTTGAAAAAGCAAGGGTCGTTTTCGAGGACAGGGGAGTGTTTACCAAGCGGATGATTGACGGCATAATCACTTCTCTCTGCTCGTTCGAAGATTCAGACCTCAGGGAAAGAGCGGAGAAGGACCCGGATCTTATGAAAAAGCTCGTGGAGCAGTATTTCTACTGCGGATAATCACTTCTGACATGAAGGGCAGATGCCCTTTATGATGTAATTGGTTGAAATAGGTTGATAGCCTTCAGGGACATCGACCTTAGGGACTGGAATATCCTCGAAACAGAATGTCTTTCCACAGATCTCGCAGTGGAAATGGACATGAAGATCCTCGTCGTGATCGTGGTCATGAGATTTGCAGAGCTCGTAACGGACCCCGTTGGACCCGTCTTCTATCGCATGGACAAGGTGGTTATCCTTGAAGGAGACAAGTGCTCGGAAGATATTGGATTTGTCGATAGAATCAATCTCTGTCTCCAACTCTGCGAGAGACATAGGCATCCCGGCTTTCGCCAAGGCTCCGGCGACGATTATCCTGTTGGCTGTAGGTCTTACATTATGCTCTTCCAGGAGGGCCACAATATCATTTGTTTCCATAACTGCTGTCCTTAATTCTTAGACAAATGTACTCAATAACGCTCAAATCTGCAACGGAGTGCCACATTTGTATTTCTCGCTCTGATTGAGTAATTTTGCGCTCTGAAAATGCTAATAATAAACAAGAATATGAAAAAGATTCTTTCAATTTTCGCTTTTCTAGCGATTTCCGCCGGAGCTTTTGCTCAGGACGATGATTTTCTCACTTTCACCTCAGACAATGAGATGCACGCTCTCAGATTCGTTGATCATGTCGGCATTGGCTTGACCTCTCCCATGGGAGACAATCTCTATACCAAGCACACTTCTATTATCAGGAACTATGAGGCCTTCATCAATGTTCTGACTTATAAATTCATTCCCGCTGAAGACAATGCCATCTCTCTTGGAGTAGATCTCGGTTGGAATCGTTATATGCCGAATAAAGATTATTATTTTGATTATCAGAAAGAGCAACTTGTCATCGGCCAGACAGATCCTATCATCAAGAATCTCAAGAAGAACTGGTTTGATAAGTTCAGCGTCCAGATCCCTCTCGACTATACGAGATCTTTCGGCCCGGCAGATCTTACTATCGGCGCATCTGCTGAGTTCAATCTTCCCGGTTATTGCAGACTTCAGGGCGACAGTTCAGCAGAAGTTGACAAATACAACTATAAGTACAAAGGCATCAAACTCACCCCGTTCACAGCCAATGTCCACGTTTCCTTCACAATTTACAATGTCGGTGTCTATGCTAAGTACAGTCCTATGAAGGTTATGTCAGAGGCGCAGGGCCCCGAATTCACCACATGGACTGTTGGTCTCTTCTTTAAGTAGTCGATGTTTAAAGTCAAGGAAAAGACGGTATCTGACAGCGATTTCGGCGAAGTCACTTTAAGGAAAAATCCAAGGTGCAGAAGACCGAGCGTCAAAGTCAGTCCGAATTTTAAAGTGACGGTCACAGTGCCGTCACTTTTCTCTTTCCGTTATGCTCTTTCTCTTCTCGACAGGTATAGGGAAAGGGTAAAGTCTTTCCTTGAAAAGCAGAAAAAGAAAAATGCCGCAAGAGAGCCCTTGCCTGAAATAGACATTGAAAAACTTCGAAAAGAGGCGAAAGAGTTTCTCCCTGCCCGTCTCGCATCCATTGCCGGGCGGTATGGGTTTGTCTACTCGGGAGTGAGTATTAAAAATAATAAATCCAACTGGGGAAGCTGCTCGGCAAAAAAGCATATCAACCTCAATCTCAATCTCATGAGAGTGCCTTCACCGGCAAGAGACTATGTCCTCGTCCATGAACTTTGCCACCTTCGATACATGAATCATGGTCCGGAGTTTCATTCTCTTCTCGAAAAAACGCTGGTTGATTTCTACTCTTCAATCGAAGACGAGGCGTACATTGAAAGTATAGCAGCGATAAGATCATCGGCGCCGTCAGGTGCGCCGGTCCACAGGGCTATGCAATTATGTCTCAGGAGGTTCCCTCTACGATAGATTAGCCGAAAACGACGTCCATCACCATCATCAGAGCGAAACCCACGGCGAATCCAATCGTGGAAATATTGGAATGGCTTCCTTCCGAAGCCTCGGGAATCAGCTCCTCAATTACAACATAGAGCATGGCTCCTGCCGCGAATGAGAGGAAGTAGGGCATCAGAGGAGTGAAAACGGATGCAAGGAGAATGACAAGAATCGCTCCTACAGGCTCGACCGCTCCGGATAAAGATCCTATAAGGAATGACTTTCCCTTACTGTTGCCAGCCGCTTTCAGGGGCATGGAAATAATTGCCCCTTCGGGAATATTCTGGATTGCGATACCAAGGGAAAGGGCAAGGGCTGCGGAGATGGAAATCCCGTTACCAACCATTGCACCGGCCAGAGCGACTCCGACGGCCATTCCTTCAGGAAGGTGATGCAGCTACCATGACTCCGGAAGCAAATCCAAGGAGAGCCTTCTGAAGGAGCGGATTCATCTCCTTTTTCATGAAAAAGACAAGGGCGGAGCCTAGCATGGTTCCCGCAAGGGGTAGCAAAAGACCAATTATAAGACCGGTATTCATAGATTCAAATATACATAATTAAAAAAAATTATCAGCAATCGCCTTTGCTGCTGCAAAGCCTGTGGACCAAGCGGCCTGAAGATTAAATCCTCCGGTAACTGCGTCAATATCAAGTGCTTCTCCGGCAAAGAAGAGACCTGAGAACTTTTTGGACTCCATCGTTGAGAGATTGATTTCAGAAAGAGCCACTCCACCGGCAGTCACAAATTCAGCCTTGAATCGATTTTTACCGGTAATGGTGTAGTTGTCATTAATGAGAGTCTCTACAAGTCTGTTTATCCCTTTCGAACCGGCTTCGCCCCATCTCAGATCGCTTCTGATAAGAGCCTTGGATAGGAGGTAAGTCCATAGCCTTGAAGGGATCCCTTCAATAGGAGAGGAGGAAATCATTTTCTTCAGATTTGCCTTCAACAAATCTTGAAGTGCATCTCTTGTTCTACTTTCATTGAGCCCGCCCAACCAATTGATACTTAGGTGTTCTTTATATGAATGCTCGCTGAGATGACGAGCCGCGTATGAAGATAGTTTCAAAGTAGCCGGACCGCTGAGCCCCCAGTCTGTAATGAGGAGGGGGCCTTCGGAAGAATACTATCCGAGTCGGAGGGTGACATTCTTTATGGAACAGCCTGAAAGCGCGCAGAGATCCTTGTCGTCGATCCGGAATGAAAAAAGAGAAGGAACAGGCGGAATTACTTCTATTCCAAGGGGTTTCAGGAATTCGGACGCTCCGCCGCCTGTTGCGACTAGAACGATGTTCGATTCGAAGGAACTTCCGTCTGAAAAATTCATCCGAAATCCTTCTGAAAGGGAAGTAAGGCGTTTGCCGGTGATGATTTCGACCCCTCCTTCTTTCAGAGCGGAAAGAAGTGTAGAAACAATCTCCTGAGCATGGTCTGAGCATGGAAAAACTCTACCTTCGTCCTCGACTTTCAGTGAAACGTCTTCCCCTCTAAACCAGGAAGCGACATCTTCAGGACTGAAGGTCCTAATGGCCCTTTTCATTACGGAAGAACCTCTTGGATAGACCTTTTCAAGAGAATCAACGCTCTCGAAAGTGTTTGTCAGATTGCATCTTCCGCCTCCGGTCAGGCCGACTTTCACAAGAGGCTTTTTGCCGGCTTCGAAGATAATAATCTTGGCCTTAGGTAGCATACGGGAAAGATTGGCTGCGGCAAAACATCCCGCGGCTCCTCCTCCGACGACAGCTATAACAGGCCTTTTTTCCATATACGCAAATATACAATATTTTATGCCTGGAATTTGCCCCGTCCTTACTTTTTTATTAGATTTGTCAAAACCACATTTTCTATGGCAGACGAAAAGATAATTTTCTCGATGAATGGGGTTGGAAAAGTTCTTCCCCACAACAATAAAGTTATTCTAAAAGACATCTACCTATCCTTCTTCTATGGTGCCAAGATAGGCATTATAGGTCTTAACGGCTCCGGAAAGTCGACTCTTTTAAAGATTATTGCCGGTGTCGAAAAATCTTATCGCGGCGAGGTTGTATGGGCCCCCGGGTATAGCGTCGGCTACCTCGAACAGGAACCGCAGATGGATCCGGACAAGACTGTCCTCGAAGTCGTCCAGGAGGGTGTGCAGGAAGTTATGGACGTCCTTCAAGAGTACAATGAGATTTCTATGAAGTTCATGGAACCGCTCTCTGACGATGAGATGAATTCTCTTATCGAGAGGCAGGGTGAGCTTACTGAAAAGATTGACCATCTCGGAGGCTGGGAAATTGATTCGAAGCTTGAAAGGGCAATGGACGCACTCCAGTGCCCTCCTCCCGATGCCAAGGTAGCGAATCTTTCCGGTGGTGAGAGGCGCCGCGTCGCCCTTTGCAGACTTCTTCTTCAGCAGCCTGATGTCCTTCTTCTCGATGAGCCTACGAACCATCTCGATACCGAGAGTATACAGTGGCTCGAGGCCCATCTGAAGCAGTATAAGGGTACTGTAATCGCTGTGACCCATGACCGTTATTTCCTCGATAATGTCGCCGGATGGATACTCGAGCTCGACAGGGGAGAAGGTATCCCTTGGAAAGGCAATTATTCTTCATGGCTAGACCAAAAGACCAAGAGGCTCGCTATGGAGGAAAAACAAGAATCCAAGCGCAGAAAGACTCTTGAAAGGGAGTTGGAATGGGTTAGAATGGCCCCCAAGGCCCGTCAGGCTAAGCAGAAGGCCCGTCTTGGTGCCTATGAGAAGCTCGCATCCGCCGATGTCAAGCAGAAAGAGGCGAATCTTGAGATTTATATCCCGAACGGACCGCATCTTGGCAATAAGGTCATACGGTTCCATGACGTTTCCAAGGCATATGGAGACAAGCTGCTGTTTGAGCACCTTGATTTCGAGCTGCCGCCGGCAGGTATCGTTGGAGTAATCGGCCCCAACGGCGCCGGGAAGACAACTCTTTTCAGGCTCATCATGGGCATCGAAAAACCGGATACCGGTGAAATCGAGATCGGGGAGACTGTGAAACTCGCATACGTCGATCAGCAGCATAAGAAGATTGATCCGGAACTAACTGTGTATGAGACTATTGCCGGCAATTCGGAGTGGGTGCGACTGGGAGGAAGAGAAATTAACGCCCGCTCATGGGTCTCTCGCTTCAATTTCAGCGGGGCCGATCAGGAGAAGCTTTGCGGAGTCCTCTCCGGAGGTGAAAGAAATCGACTCCACCTTGCCCTGACCCTCAAGGACGAAGGTAATGTACTGCTCCTTGATGAGCCTACCAATGATGTGGATGTCAATACCATACGTGCTCTCGAGGAAGGTCTTGACTCATTTGCCGGTTGTGCAGTCGTAGTCAGCCACGACCGCTGGTTCCTCGATAGAATTGCGACTCATATCCTAGCTTTCGAGGGTGATTCCAAGGTTGTTTTCTTCGACGGAAACTACTCCGAATATGAGGATAACAGAAAGGCCAGACTTGGAGATGTCGAGCCCAAGAGATTCAAATATAAAAAATTGATGGAATAAGATGAAGAAATTACTTTCCGCGTTACTCGTTCTTCTGCTGTCATTCTCGCTCTCCTTTGGGCAGAATCCGGCAGCTGTGGCTTTTCTAAAGGAAGACATGTCAAGGGTGGGGACTAACTACCATTCCTACGAGTTTCATAAATACAAATATACTCCTGTCCCGAGGGGATACAAAGAGGTATATGTCTCTCATTATGGCCGCCATGGCTCTCGGTACATGACCTATGACTCTGCTCATGAATATGTAATAAAAAAGCTGAATCAGCTAAAAGAGGCCGGGCTTTTGAACGAAAGGGGCGAGATTCTTCTGGAACAAACTAAACTGATGCTTGAGATGAATCAGAATAATCTCCATTCACTCAGCCCTCGAGGATATATGGAGCACGCTCAGCTCGGTGATTCTTTCTTTAAACGCAATTCCAAGCTCCTCAAGGGCCCTGTATTCGTCAGGGCTATATCGAGTACCTCTCCCCGCTGTCAGAACAGCATGGGCAGTTTCTGCGGGGCTCTTTTGAAGAATAATCCTAAAATCAAGATTCTGCAGGATTCAAAGCAGGAGTATATGAGATATATCAGTAATGTTGATTCTGCATCAGCCATTATCAAGAGCGATGTCAGAAAAATCATTGACTCTCTCAATACTACTCTCAATCCGGAGCCCGTCATTCGCCCTCTTGTCACAGACTACGAGAAAGCTGCCGCGCTTTTCAATAATCCGATAAAATTCGAGAAGTATCTTCATGTAGTTGCTTCCATCGCGCAGGACCTTCCTGCCGACATCGATATAATGGATTATCTCCCGTTCGAAGAGGCCTATAAGCTATGGAGCATCAAAACGGCTGATCTCTATCTCAATCACTGCAATTCAGCACAATTCGGCGATATCAGGGTTCCTTTCGCCGGGACGCTTGTCGAAGACTTTATCACAAAGGCGGATGAGTCCCTTGGCGGCGGAGAGTTCTCTGTGGACCTTAGATTCGGACATGATTATCCTCTGATGGCATTCCTCGCATATTTGGGCATCGAAGGATTTGACGGGAGATATGAAGTCGGCGACACCGATAACTGGCTGAGCTCGAAGAATATGCATATGGGTACAAATATCCAGATGATGTTTTATCGCGGGAAGAAAGGTGATGTTATTGTCAAACTTCTCCATAACGAACGCGAGACCTCAATCCCTGCTCTTGGCGCCGGTCCCTATTACGACTGGGAAGTGCTGAAGCAATACCTTCGCGACAGATATTAATAAAAGAAGAGGTCGACTAAAGGGTCGGCCTCTTCTATTTTAAGGAAGTCTTTCGCTAGATGAAGATGTAACGCAGTATGAACAGGACTGCGAGTACCCACATTGTCGGCGAAATCTTCTTGAATTTTCCTGCGCATGCATTCATAAGAACGTAGGCGATAACGCCGAGAAGAATACCGTCTGAGATGCTGTAAGCTACAGGCATGAGAAGGACAGTAATGAATGCAGGAATGCTCTCTGAGTAGTCTTCCCAGTCAATCTTGACGATAGGAGTCATCATCATGACACCTACAATCACAAGGGCGGGAGCAGTGGCAGCTCCTGGAATTGAGAGGAAGAGAGGAGAGAAGAAGAGAGCAAGAGCGAAGCAGATCGCCACAGTGAATGCAGTGAGACCTGTACGGCCACCTGCACCGACACCGGAAGCACTTTCTACATAAGTAGTTGTAGTAGAAGTACCAAGGCAAGCACCGGCGACGGTAGCGACTGAGTCAGCCAGGAACATCTTGTCGATATCGTCTACATTTCCTTTCTCATCGACCATTCCGGCCTTCTGGGAGACACCGATAACTGTTCCCATAGTGTCGAACATATCGATGAAGAGGAAGGTGAAGACTACTGCGAGCATGTCCCAGGAGAGAATCTGGCTCCACTCAAACTTGCAGAAGATAGGTGACAGGCTGTCTGGAGCGGAAACAACACCGCTGAACTTTGTTATGGCCTCTCCGGTTGCAGGATCTTTGATGAAAAGACCGATAACTGTAGTTGCGAGAATGCCGAGAAGGATGCCTCCTTTTACCTTGAGGATTACAAGGGCAGCAGTGACGATAAGACCGATTACAGCGAGGAGGGCGGGACCGTGGCAAATGTCACCGAGGACGACGAGAGTGGCATCGGAGTTTGCAATGATACCGGCATTCTGGAGACCGATGAATGCGATGAAAAGACCGATACCTGCGCCGATAGCATGCTTGAGGGTAAGCGGAATCGCATTAAGAATCCATGAGCGTACTTTAGTCAGTGTGAGGATAATGAAGAGAATACCCTCAAGGAATACTGCGGTCAGTGCAAACTGCCATGAGTGACCCATTGTGAGGCAGACAGTGAATACGAAGAAAGCGTTCAGTCCCATACCGGGGGCAAGGGCGAACGGTTTCTTCGCATAGAGAGCCATCACGAGAGTACCGATGAGGGCAGCCAGAGCGGTCGCGGTAAAGACAGAGCCTTTAGGCATTCCTTCAAGGGTTCCGAAAATACCGGGGTTGACAGCGAGGATATACGCCATCGTGAGGAACGTGGTGATACCCGCAACTATCTCAGTGCGAACACTATGCTTTTCGGGATTGAACCCGAAAGCCTTTGTAAGGATATTTGCCATATAACCGAAGTATTAGAATGTCCAGCGAAGACCGGCGCAAGGATTGCACTTGAATCCCTTGTTCCCGGCAAAATTATATGAAAGCTCGACCTCACCACCGACATCGAGGTGATTGTCGAAGACGCTGCCGAGGTTGAACCAGAGCTGGGGTTCGGTAAGAACGGAGAACTTAGCGGTGGAGCCGTCAAGGAAGAAGGAATTATTGCCCCAAACATCGATGAAGCCCTTGAAAACCAAGCCCTTAAGACCGAAAAGGTCGTTGAGCCCCCATACACCGGTAAGTTTGATAGGCACATCAGCCGCACCGACTCCGACGTGGAGATCATACATAAGGGCAATAGTGAAAGTCTTGGAATAATCCGCTGAGTGGAGGAAGTACTTGGCACCGAAGCACCAGATGCCTGCTCCCCAGGTGCTTCCGTCGTATTCAACATGACCGCTCAAATCTTTCAGATTAGAGTCCTGCCAGAAATTGATACCCCTTTCAATCTCGAAATAACTGCCATTAATGGCACTTGAGGTACCGTTCTTACGCTGATCGGCAGTAGAGTAGTAGTGATCAAGGAAGAAGAAGGTGTCTCCGAATTTGTCTCCCTTGAACATTTCGACTGTGGATGTCGCATAACCACGGCCGAAATCATAGAAGGACTGGATGTTGGTCTGTGCGTTCGCAGCAAAAGCGAAAGCGGCTACGGCTACTGCCGAAAGAAAGAGTTTTTTAATCATAAGACGTAGATTATGAATTGTTTATGTATATGGATTAAGGTTTTTTTACACGGTTGACTTCGAAGTCAACAGATTCATCTCCCTTAGGATTGACACCGAACTCGTAGTCTTTTCCGGGGAGGACGGCATTGAGGATAATACCTGTAAGGGCTGCTACCGCAAGGCCTGAAAGCGAGATGTTGGCGGAACCGATATGGAAGGAAATCGAACCGGGGCCGTAGTTGATACCGATGGCGAGTACCAGGATGAGGGCAGCAATGATAACATTTCTGGAGGCAGTGAAATCTACCTGATTCTCGACTATGTTCCTTACACCGACTGCGGCGATCATACCGTAGAGGACAAGGCTGACTCCGCCGATGGTAGCTGCCGGCATTACGCTGATAACAGCTGAGAATTTAGGTGAGAATGAAAAGAGGATAGCGAGAACTGCTGCGATGCGGATAACCCTCGGGTCGTAAATCTTGGTAAGATTGAGTACTCCGGTATTCTCTCCGTAAGTTGTATTCGCAGGAGCGCCGAACAATGAAGCGATTGAAGTTGCAAGACCGTCGCCCATGAGTGTGCGGTGAAGACCAGGATCCTCGAGGTAGTTGATTCCGGTGGTCGAGGATATTGCACACATATCTCCAATGTGCTCTACCATTGTGGCGAGGGAGATGGGGATGATAGTGATGATAGCCGTTAGTACAAGTCCCCAGTTAGGATTCTTGAAGACAGCGAAGGCTGTATTCTGCATCTCGAAGGGAAGACCGACCCATGAAGCCTTGGCAACGGGGGAGAAATCGACCTGCCCGGCGATTGTAGCAAGAATGTACGAGCCGATTACACCGAGAAGAATAGGGATAATTTTGATCATGCCCTTGCCCCAGATATTGCAGACAATGATGATGGCGATTGCCGAGAGGGCAACCCACCAAGAAGCCTGGCAATTGTTGATTGCAGAGCCGGAGAGAGTCAGACCGATTGCGATGATAATAGGACCTGTCACAATCGGAGGGAAGAATCTCATTACCTTCTTGACGCCGAATGCCTTGATAAGGGCGGCGAGGATGAAGTACATGAGTCCCGCGAAGAACACTCCGATGCAGGCGTAGGGGAGAGATGCTGCCTGGGTAAGTCCTTGAGTTTCTCCGATTGCAACTACCGCCGCATACCCACCTATAAAAGCAAATGAAGATCCGAGAAAAGCAGGGACCTTCATTTTAGTGAGTATGTGGAAGATAAGTGTGCCAAGACCGGCGAAGAGAAGTGTTGCGGATACCGACAATCCCGTCAGTGCTGGGACTAAGATAGTCGCTCCGAACATTGCAAATAGATGCTGGAAACCCAGAAGAAGCATTTTTGGACGGCCTAGCGTCCTCGCGTCATAGACTGCGTTTGTTGAGTTGTTGTACATATTGAATAGTTAGGAATAGCTTCAAATACAACTACGTCTACAAAGTTAAAAAAATTACTAATAAAATGCTATCTTTGCATAAGAAAAAAGTTATTAACATGACTATTAACATAGAAAGGAAAGAAGTGCCGGTCCTTCTCCTGACCGGATATCTCGGAAGCGGGAAAACGACTCTGGTGAACCGCATCCTCGCAAACAAAAAAGGTATTAAATTCGCCGTGATAGTCAATGACATAGGCGAAGTCAACATAGATGCTGACCTTATCGAAAAAGGCGGAATAGTCGGGCAGGGGGAAGACAGTCTCGTTCCCCTTACAAACGGCTGTATCTGCTGTACTCTCAAGATGGACCTCATCGCACAGATCTCCGATCTTACTTCTACCGGAAAGTTTGACTATATAGTGATTGAGGCAAGCGGCATCTGCGAGCCTGCTCCGATTGCCCAGACGATTGCGAGCATTCCTGCACTCGGACCTGTATATATTAAAGGAGACACTCCCTATCTTGATTGCATAGTGACTGTGGTCGACGCTCTCAGAATGAGGGATGAATTCGGCTGCGGCAAGGCCCTTGAAAGGGAAGACCTTGACGACGAAGACCTGGAAAGACTTGTAATAGAGCAGATTGAGTTCTGTAATATGGTCATTCTCAACAAGGCCTCCGAGGTTACTCCCGAGGAGCTTGGAAAGGTGAAGGGCGTAGTAAAAGCTATCAACCCCGGTGCCAAGGTGCTTACCTGCGACTATGGTGATGTGGATCTCGATGAAATCATCTATACCGGCATGTTCGATTTCGATGCCGTCGCTACCTCAGCCGCTTGGATTGCAGCGATAGAAGGAGAAGAGGATGAGGATCATGAAGAAGGGGAAGCACTTGAGTATGGGATAGATACATATGTCTATTATGCACGCCCGGCCCTCGATATCAATAAGTTTGACAATATGATTGCCAAGCACTGGCCCAAGGAAATCATCCGTGCAAAGGGCCTCTGCTATTTCAGCGATGATACTGACAAGTGCTATCTGTTCGAGCAGGCAGGAAGCCAGAAGAGCGTTCGCGACGCGGGACTTTGGTTCGCTACGATGAGCCCTGAAGACCTCGCTCAGATGATGCAGAGGGACAAGAATCTCCGCCGCGACTGGGATCCGGTCTATGGCGACAGAATGCAGAAAATAGTCTTCATCGGCCAGCACCTTGACAAGGATAAGATTGAGAGCCTGATGGACTCTTGCCTTCAGGAGTAATGACCTTCTCGGCCATAATATCGTCACTCGTCGTCGCCCTTTCCCTTTCAGGGCCTTCTCCGGTGGACTATGTCAACTGTTTCCTCGGAACGGGCGGGATGGGCCATACCTTCCCGGGAGCAACTGTCCCTTTCGGCGGGGTTCAATTGAGCCCCGATACGGATACTATTCCCCATAATGTCAATGGGCAGTACCAGAAGAGGGCCTATGAGTATTGTGCAGGCTATCGCTATTCTGATAAGACCATAGTCGGTTTTTCTCATACCCACCTTAGCGGCACCGGCCATTCCGATCTTGGAGATATCCTCATCATGCCCGGTACAGGGCAGGTCAGGCTTAATCCGGGTACAGCGGACAATCCTGACAGCGGATACCGGTCGAGATTCGACCATGGGACTGAAAAGGCGTCTCCCGGCTACTACGAGGTCGTTCTCTCTGACGATGATATCAAGGTCCAATTGACTGCAACAGAGAGGTCCGGAGTGCATAAAATCACTTTTCCAAAAGGGGAGGATGCCCATCTTGTCATAGATCTTGTCCATGGAATATACAATTATGACGGCAAAGTCCTGAGGGCCTGTATCAGGGTTGAGAATGATTCTCTCCTGACAGGATACAGGATTACCGAAGGTTGGGCAAAGACAAATTATACTTATTTCGCAATTTCTTTTTCTCGGCCTGTCATCGAGTATGGATACGAGGAAAAAGATAAGCCTTTGTACAGAGGGTTTTGGAGTAAGTTCAAGACGGACAGGAACTTCCCGGAAATGACAGGGAGAAAGATTGTTTCATGGTTTCGATTCGGCGAGCTGGATAGGCCTTTGACTGTGAAAGTGGCTCTTTCTGCTACCGGGACGGACGGTGCTCTTCGCAATCTCGAGGCCGAGTCTTTAGGAAAGAGCTTCGAAGAAATCGTTTTGGAGGCTAGGGGAAAATGGAATAGGTCACTTGGGATTCTCGAGGTGGAAGGAACTGAGGATCAGAAGACTATGTTCTATACCTCGCTCTATCACACTATGATAAATCCCTCAGTCTATATGGATGTCGACGGCTCATATAGGGGGATTGACCACAATATCCATAAGGCTGAAGGCTTCACCAATTATACCGTGTTCTCTCTCTGGGATACCTACCGGGCACTTCATCCTTTCCTCAATCTCGTCGCCCCTTCCAGGAACCGCGATATGATTGCCTCCATGGTTGCCCATCAGAAGCAAAGCGTCCATGGAATGCTTCCGGTTTGGAGCCTTATGGGCAACGAGGGATGGTGCATGAGCGGTTATCATTCTGCCGCTACTGTTGCAGATGCTATTGTGAAAGGGGTATACGACGATGCAGCGGGAGAAGGCCTGAAAGCTATGGTCAGTACTTCAAATGTGCCGTATTTTGACGGTATCGAAGATTATCTTAAACTTGGCTATGTTCCCTTTGATAAAAGTTCTACCGCGGCTTCCACTACTTTGGAATACTCTTTTGACGACTGGGCGATAGCACGTGCCGCCGAATTTGAAGGAGACAGTGAGATTGCTGCTGAGTATTATAAAAGGGGGAAGAATTACAGAAATGTTTTCGACACCTCTATAGGATTTGCGCGGCCTAGATACTCCGATGGATCATTCAAGAAGGATTTCGATCCTCTTCAGACATATGGCGAGGGCTTTATCGAAGGCAACTCATGGAATTTCTCTTTCCATGCTCCCCAGGATGTCAATGGACTTATCGGTCTAATGGGAGGAGACAAGGCTTTTATCAAACGCCTCGACGATCTTTTCACAATGGACCTACCGGAGATCTACTATAAAGATAATGAGGATATTACCAAGGAGTGTCTTCTCGGGGGATATGTCCATGGGAATGAACCGAGCCATCACGTCCCTTATCTTTATGCATGGACCAGCCAGCCTTGGAAAGGTCAGAGTCTTCTTAGAAAGATAATGACAAGCATGTACCGCAATTCTATGGACGGTCTTAGCGGCAATGACGACTGCGGGCAGATGTCAGCATGGTACATCTTTTCTGCCATGGGATTCTATCCGGTAGCCCCAGGATCTGACCAGTATGTGTTCGGCGCCCCATATCTTCCGTACATTCTGCTTCATCTTGAAAGCGGGAACAATCTGGAAATCAAAGCGGAAGGTCTTAGCGATAAGAATTGTTATGTAAAATCCGTAACTCTCAACGGTAAAAAACTTGAGAGACTTTATATTACACACGCTGAACTTATGGAAGGGGGAGTGCTGGAATATGAAATGAGCTCCAAACCGTCTAAGAAAAGAGGCCTTCGCCCGGAGGAAAAGCCGTATTCGCTTACAAGTATCTCGCGATAGCTTTCTCTTTGAGTTTCAGAATCTTCCTGACGCTCTGATCTATTCTTTCCTCGGGAATTCTACCTGTCTTCACGGCTGCTACAATAGCGTCAACCGCTTTGCGATAATCAAGAGGCATAAGTACGATATCCGACCCGGCAAGAATTGATAGAACGCATGCTTCCGGAACGCCATACATATTTGAGATTGCCCCCATCTCCATTGCATCAGTGATTATGATGCCATTGAATCCTAGTTCTCCCCGAAGTTTATCTGTGAGAATGGCCTTGGAAAGAGTTGCGGGGGTGGATTCTCCGGTAACTTGTGGGGCGGAGATGTGGGCTGTCATTATCATTGATACTCCGCCGTCAATCCCTTTTTTAAATGGAATCATCTCGCAATCAAGCATTTCCTTCCATGTCTTAAGGGTCTCGGCATATCCATAGTGAGAATCGGTCGAAGTATCGCCGTGACCAGGGAAATGCTTATAGCAACCTTGAATCCCGTTTTTCTTAAGCGCATCATAGAAAGTAAGGGCCATATCTCCGGCAATGACAGGATCGCTGCTGAAGGCCCTTTTGCCGATGACTGTATTCTCAGGATTGGTGAAGACGTCTGCAACGGGAGCAAAATCGACGTCAATTCCGTATTTATATAAATAAGAACCTATATTGTCTGCAGCACTTTCCACCCTTACCTTGTCCCCGTAGTTTCCAATATCGTAGCAACTTGAGAAATTGCTGATACCAAAAGCGGAATTCCTTGCTATCCTGGCAACTGTTCCTCCTTCTTCGTCAATACAAACGAGGGGAAAATCTTTAAGGGAGTGAATCTGCCGGCAAAGATCGCTAAGCTGGAAAGGTCCGGTTATATTATGAGCAAACAAGACAACTCCGCCTGCGGGATACTCTTTCTGGGACTCCCGAATGACATTTGTGACATATCTAAGCGGATGAGATGTATAATTCTTAAGTTCCTCGGGTGTAAGTGTCGCATTGAGCGATTCTCCTCTTACAAAGACCATTTGAGAGACCTTCTCTAGAAGAGACATCGACGAGAGGCTGTCGACAGAAAATGTAAAAGTCTCCTCCTGAGGAACGGGAGTAGGCTCAACGGGATTGTGCACAGGCTCCTTCTGACAAGCAGTCAGAAGGATAAAAAAAGAAAAGAAAAATAATAGTCTTCTTTTCATTATTAATCTTTATCAGTCTCCGTAAGGATTGGCATCAGTCCACTCTGAGCGGACATAGCCGTGGCGATTGGTGCAGTGGGCATAAATCCACTCTTTCCTTTCGGGAGTGAGGGATTCCCACCACCTTGTGCAAGCGGGATACCTAACTTCCGCCTCGTCGAAAGAATGATTGGCAGAGCCTTTTGTAAGGCCTTTTTTTGCGATTTCTTCTTTTCTTGTAACTGGGAGCGATGCCCACCAGAGTTCAAGTTCATTAATATCCATATAGCAAATTATTTGTTTTTATCTTTTCTTCCGCGGTCGATCCTGATCCATAGGCGGTACATCAGAAATCCCCATAGAAGGAACAACAATATATGTGCCCAGAGGGGGACTTTCGTGAAAAAAGAAGGCTCGTACTTTTCGAAATCAGGGATATCTGCATAGTAATATGCTCCTGCACCGAAATCAAGTGAGTCTGAGAGGCCGATACCTCTAATCATGATATAAAGCGCTGCCGCTGCCACCGCAATTGCGGTGACAGCAGTAACGACCTTATATACTTTATGCTTCATTATGAAAGTGTCGGGATAGGGAAGATCTTTCCTGAAAGAAGTAGCCAAACGGCGAAGAATGTAAGGATGATATTGAAAGTCTGACCGATAATGTAGAGCCAGAGGACCTTACCTCCTTCCATTTGCTTAACTATATCTTTGAATCGGGTGTCGAGTCCGATGCTGGTGAAAGCAAGGACGAAGCACCAGTTTTTGTACTGATCGAGAACTTTGTTGATAGCACCTACCTGATCGCCTCCGAAGATGGGCTGGATGATGAAGGATGCGATAAGGGAAGCAACGAAGAAACCGATGATGAATTTCGGGAAACGGGTCCAAATCTCGCCGGCTCCGACTTTCTCGCCGCTGCCTTTATTGATATGGGTTGCGAAATAGATTGCAACGAAGAATGCGATGAAACCGATAAGGATATTCTGGATCATCTTGACGAGGACGGCTGCCTTTTCGCCATCACCTCCGAGGACGGATCCTGCAACAGCAACTGCACCGGTACTGTCGACGGTACCTCCGATCAGCGCACCACCCATGATCGGGGACATTCCTACAGCCTTTATGATTATAGGTTCGAGGACCATCATAAGGACAGTGAAAATAATTGAAATTGAGACAACCATTGTGAGGTCTGTCTTTTTGCAATTGGAGGCAGCGCCAGTGGCAATTGCTGCACTGGTACCGCAGACACTGGTTGCCGAAGCCATCGTTATGACAAGCGGTTTATTGTCAATCTTGAGGACCTTGGTTCCGAACCACCAGATAAAGAGAATGACTATCGGGGTGACAATCCATGCGATTCCAAGGCCATAGAGGCCGAATTTGGCGATATTCGAGAAGAGGACCGAGAAACCCATTATTACGAGACCGGTCTTGATATAGAATTCTGTCCTGACTGCTGGGCGGAGCCAGTCGGGCACACCGACAGTGTTGGAAATGAGAAGACCGATAATGAGTGCGCAGAAAGCCCACTCAAGATAGCGGTTGAAGGTGTATTCGGCGCTTATCAGTCTTACGAGGAATGCAAGTGCGAAGAGCACGATGAATGCGGGGATAAATTTCTTTACCTTCTCTCCCTGGAGCTTGATTCCGAGAGTGAAAAGACCACCGAGGACGATGATGGTAACAAGGGTCTTGCGCCAGAAAGCCCAGGTTGCGAATTGCTGCCCGAGAGGGACAATCTTGGCTGCAGCAGCCTCAGAGAGGTTTTCGCCCATTGCCCATGTGCTGAACTTGAGCGCCGAAAAGTCGAACCAGCCGGTCAAGACCGCGACAATGGCGATGATGATGACCGCAAATCCGATCCATACGGACAGCCAGTCTTCAGTTGAAAATAGTTTTGATTTCATGTCGTACTAGAAAAGTTTGTTTATTTTGTTGATAATTTCTTCTGCCGGGAGATCGGGTGAAAGGATGAGATCAGGCTCTTTGAATATGAATCCCTTACTCATTGCGGCGAGGGTGCCTCCGCCGGTGCAGTTTAGCATAATGTACTCGTCTTTGCGGACTTTCCCTTCTTCGATAGCTTTTGCAAGAGCCGTGACAGCGACGCATGCAGCGGGAAGGAGTTCATAACCTTCGAGATTGCGATACTGAATCATCCAGTACATGATGTCGTTGTTGTCAGCAAGGAAGGTGTCGCCGCCGCTTGCTTTCAGCACATCGTATAGACCACCGGCGAGACTGTATGGAGGTTTTCTGTTGGTAAGAACCTTTGCAAGAACTATTTCCGCCTCATGGCGTCCCTGCTCCGGAGTGAGATCGAGAAGGGCACGCGAATCCGCCTTCCATGAATCGTGCATAAGAGTGAACGGCTTGTTCTGGGCGACATATACCCTCATGTGATTCTCTCCAAAATGACCGTCGGCGGCTAGTCTTTCAGCATTTTCCCATGCTGCGATTGCTCCGGTACCGGACCCTACAGCCTGGAAATATGCATCGGGGATACGGCCTGTGACCTCAGTAAAGCTGAGAACAGTTGTCCCCATTCCATCCCTTCTGGCAACGTTTTTCGCTCCGCCTTCCAGGAAATATCTGGGGTCCTGAGCGAGTTTCTCGCCAAGGGCAATGGCGTCGTAGTAATCGCATCCGTGGGGGACAGCGACCAGTTTTACGCAGCGGCGGAGTTTTTTCCTGAACCAGAGGTCATGGATGCTATCCAGAGGTACGCATATTACTACCGGTATGTTATTGTCTGAACAGACCTGAGCAAAAGCGCGTGCGGTGTTTCCTGCAGACTGGACAATCAGTGTTCTTTTTTCACTACTGTCCATTCTGGCGAGGACGCTATAAGCCTCAGTTTCCTTGAAGGAGCATGTCTTCATCTTTGCGCCAATCTTCGGATTCCATCCGGAGAAAGTGATATAAAGATTCTCGAGGCCAAGGAACTTGGCAAGCCCTTTAGACTTGTATGTAATTGGCGCTGAGGACTTTCTGAGAGTTCTCCTTATGGGCATCCAATTGGCATAGCGGTAGATTCCGTCCAGATGCTCACAAGGGCGGAACTCCTTATTTTCATATACGGCCCTAATGAGAGAAGGATCTCCTCCTTCAGGATCATTGAGGGTCCAGCCCTCATCTTCGAATACCCTTCCTGTCTTTACGTTGACAAGGGAATACTTTGTGGGTTTGAACATAGATCTATACTGGTTTAATTGACCTTCCAATCCTTGCGCAGAGGCCGGGGAAGAAACGTTTTATATATACCATCACGAGCTCCTTTCCTCCGACAAGGACTTCGCGTCTGCCTCTCGAAATTGCTTTTACAATCTTTCTGGCGGCCTTTTCCGGTGAGATTCCTCCCGCCTGTCCGGGATCCATTTTCCCATACTTTTCTCCGTTTTTGCCGATGGAGTTGATGGAAATATCGGTTCTGACCCTACCGGGGCACACGATTGTAACCCTTATGCCTTTATCGTAGTACTCGGCTCTCAAGGTTTCATAGAATCCGTAGACGGCATGTTTTGAGGAACTGTAGGCGCACCTGAGCGGAAATCCGAAAAGGCCTGCGATCGAACTTGTCACGGCTATTCGTCCTCCGCCGGCTGCTACCATGCGGGGAAGTATCGCCTTAGTCATGGCCACAGGAGCGAAGTAATTGATCTCCATCAACTTGCGAACGGTCTCCATAGACGTCTCTTCAACGGTTGTCCGTTGACTTACTCCGGCATTGCAAAAGAGAACGTCTATTTTCCCAAAGGAATTCCATGCTTTTTCAGATAGAATTTCTATCCCGTTTGGGTCTTCGAGGTCGTAAGGGAGGATGCTGACCTCACCGGCGCCTTTTTCAAGACACCGTCTGGAGACTTCGGCAAGTTTATTTTCTGAACGGGATGTCAGGATAAGAGAAGCTCCTTTTTTCGCATATTCCAGCGCGCAAGCTTCTCCTATCCCGGAGGACGCCCCTGTAATCCAGACAATCATTTTACTTAATCAGGGCCATATCAGGAATTTCCTTATCGTAATCGCCTCTTGCCAGACGCTCTTTGATGTCTTTGAAAGCAGCGAGAGTGCGGTCCACATCTTCGATGCTGTGGGCAGCGGTAGGGATAATCCTGAAAATTAACATTCCCGGAGGAATAACCGGATAAGTAACTATGGAGCAGAAGATTCCATAATTCTCACGGAGATCGACCGCGATATTGGAAGCCTGGTTGATGCCGCATCTTAGGTGGACGGGAGTGACGCAGGCCTCGGCCGGTCCGATCTCATATCCAAGAGAGCGGAAGCCTTCCTGGAGACGATGGGTGACCGTCCAAAGTTTCTCGCGGAGAGCATCTCCTTCTGCGCTTCTTATGATTTCCAGACGTTTGAGGCAGCCTTCGACAATGGGCATCGGAAGTGCCTTTGCATACATCTGCGAGCGCATGTTGTAGCGTAGGTATGTGATAATATCCTTCTCGGAAGCGATGAATCCTCCGATAGTAGCCATTGATTTTGCATATGCGCCAATATAGAGGTCGATTCCGTCCATTACGCCGAAATGCTCAGATGTTCCCCGTCCGTGAGGACCCATTACTCCGAACCCGTGGGCATCGTCGATCAGGATTCTGAAATTGTATTTTTTCTTCAGGGCAACAATCTGGTCGAGGATTCCGAGTGCACCGGTCATTCCGAAGACTCCTTCGGTGATGAGAAGGATGCCGCCACCAGTCTGCTCAACTTCTTCAGTAGCTTTCTTGAGCTTCTGTTCGCATGAGGCTATATCGTTGTGCTTGAATTTATAAGTCGATCCCATATGAAGTCTTGCTCCATCTATGAGACATGCGTGGGCTTCAGCGTCAATTACCAGGACATCATGGCGGCTTAGAAGAGCGTCAATAGCAGAGACTATACCCTGATATCCGAAGTTGAACTCGAACGCAGCTTCCTTGCACTCGAACTCGGCGAGTTCTTTCTCAAGTTTTTCATGAAGGGCCGTATGTCCGGTCAGCATTCTGCTTCCCATCGGATATGCCATACCCCACCTTGCTGCGGCTTCTGCATCTATCTTTCTGATTTCCGGGTGGTTTGCCAGTCCAAGATAGTTGTTCAGGCTCCAGCAGAGCACTTCTTTTCCGTTAAAACGCATGTGGGGGCCAAGTTCGCCTTCAAGCTTGGGAAAGGCAAAATAACCGTCCGCTTTCTCCCGGTATTGGCCGATAGGACCGCCGGTGGATTTTCTAATTTTGTCGAAAATGTCAGTCATTGTCTTTATTTGATTTTTTCTCTGGATACAAGTCCAATCATTCTGAATAGGAATTTCGGAAGAGACTTTTTCGGGTCACGCTTTTTCATGTCAAGGAACCATCCGAGTTTCTTGACAATAGGTATTTTATGGGTCTCTACGAACTCGATAAGCGTGCCGTCAGGATCCTCTATATATGTGAAATGTCCGGAAGCGTCGCCCATGTCAAATTCGATGTCCCCTGGGCAGCTGTCGACAGTGAAAGGATGGCCTTTGGAAGCGCAGAACTCTCCAAGGGCCTTCATCCCGCTGACATCGAAGCAAATCTGGATGAAGCCGGGGTCTCCCCAATAACGCCCTTCATATATTTTTGCAGGAGTTCTGTCCAGTGCTTGGACAAGTTCAATGGTGCTATCTCCGAAGAGGCCGGCGAAAGCTCCATGTCTTGGTGAGGAGGTTCCTATAATGACTCTCCGATAATTCTGATCGCCTCCCGGGAGGAAATGAAGGTCATCGAAGGTGCCGCTCTTGTCTACGATAATATGGTTATATCCAAGTATTTCCGAATAGAACTTTATCGAAGCTTCCATATCGGTAACCCCCACAAGAGCTCCATAGATACCGCCGGTAATCGCTCCCTCGTCTATGAAAATTTCCTTTACTTCGACAAGCTGGAAAGCATTTCCGTAAAGATCCTTGACATACATGCAGCGAGTCCCGTCGGGAAGAAGAGAAGGATGGCTACATTCCAGTTCTTTTGAATATTTATTGTAGTATGCATCGACATCGCGGCATCTTACTTTTGCGGCGAAAACTCCGAGGTCACCGACACTGATCTCAAATGGACATGGTACAGGCTTTCTTTCAGAATACTGCCATACTTCGAACCCGCCTCCGCCTTGAAGGGAAACGGTAATGCAGGCATGTCTTTTCTGCGGTTTGCCTCCTGTGTATGGGAGCATACGTTCCGCGACAGTATCATCCTCAAGGATTTTGACGTTAGCGCCAAAGTATTTGATAACCCAGTTAAACGTCGATCTGAAAGACTCAGTGCCGACTCCTACTTGCTGAATGCCTGAGATATTGAATTTACTCATTAATCTTATGGTCTATTATATTATACAAATTTATTAATTTTTCTTTAAAGTCCATATAAAATCTTTAACGGAAACAACATTCTGAACTTAAATATTGGGTACGGATTTTGAAGGAATTAATAAACACTAAATAACCATATAACTTATCACAAAAGTGAAAAAGGCGATTAAATCGACTATTTATTACATCCTGCTGGGCGCTGGACTAGTTCTCATGATTTTTGCTGGATGGAAGTTTGCGGATCTGAAAAATTCAGAGAAGGCTATTGAACACGAAGTGGAAGAAGCCCCTGTCGAAGATCTCTCCTTTATGGATGACCTTGAGGGAAATTATTCTTTCTCACTTAAAGCGGGAGAAGAGGTGTCGTATTCGACAGCTGTCGTGAAATTAATCGCAACTCACATGTATCAGGTCACAAGGATGACGGTCTACGGTCCCATGCACTACAGCTTCGAAGTAACCGGAGGCAAGAGTCTCTACTCCGAAGAGATGGGTGAGGGAACAGCGTCTTACAAGCCTGAATTGGATAAGACAATGTTGCATTTTGAGAAGGAGAATGTAGTATGCGAATTATCAAAATAACCTTATCGGCGCTTATCATTGCCGGTTTGACCTCATGTACTGAGAATCATGAGGGGTATGTCCCTGAATCAGATTATCAGGAAATCGTTAAAGAGTATAAGGAGCTTAAGGCTAATTCTGATGCTACCCGTGAGCAGTTTATCGAGGAAGCGGAAGCAATGGACAGCATTCTTCAGGAGCTCTCAGGTATATCAGGAAAGACTTCTGCTCTGAGAAGTAACATAGAGCAGGGAACTGCCCGGATCACCCAGGCCGAGCAAATTGAAGAAAACATCAAAGATATTAAGAAACGGCTTTCCGATCTCGATAAACTCTCCAGCGAGAACGCTTCTTATAAAAGACTTGTGAAGAGTCTCAGGGAGGTGATTGCAGAGAAAGAGAACGAGATTGAGTCCCTTAAATCCGCGATAGCTTCCCGTGACCGGAAGATTTCCGAACAGAATGAGACTATAAATGCCCAGCATGGGACAATCCAGAGTCAGTCTGAGACTATTTCTTCTCAGCAGGAAGAACTTAGGATAGCTGTTCAGGAGCAGGCTAAACTGCTATATCAGGCTGGTGTGGACTTCGAAGAACTGGGAGACTCTTCGCCATCCGTTTCATTCCGTCGAAACAAAGAAAAGCTGAAGGGTCTTACGCGTGAGATGTACGAAAAGTCCATTGTATATTATTCTAAGGCTCTTGAAACCGGTTATCCTGAGGCCGAATACAGAATCTCCGCAGTCCGCGAGAAGATCAGCATGCTATCTGAATAAAACGCGACAATTTCCCGGGGTTTCCGCAGGTTTTCTGCCAGACCGAGCATTATTTCCCACGTTTTTCAGGCCAAAACGTGGGATTTTTGCATAGGCCCGCTCTCTCTTAAGCATTTGTTATTTCGACCACTTCAACATTATTCTATGCCTAATGCTTTATCAACCAGAAATGTCAATTATATCCAGAAAGTGTGGTAGGGAAATAATAACAAAAAAAATGAGTGACGACGCATCACGCGCGGACCACTCATACTAACCACATAATTAATAACACTAAAACTAATAACCAATAGGTTGATTCGTAAGAAGAGAACCTTCATCATCCTCAACCCGAGTACAAAGGTACGACAATTTTTGGTATTTGCAAATTTTTTTCAAAAGATTTTTTTGAAAATATTTGAATTATTTGCTAATTGTCTGATAATCAGTATGTAATTTTTTGGGAGTGATGGCTGATGTGAGTTTCTAAAGATTTTAAATAAGCGATATATTACAATAAAAGGGCCTTTTGGGGCCCTTTGTTAATACTATTTGTTAAATTGTATTACAAATTGAAAGCAAGACGGACGAAAATGATTTAAATAATTAACCAAACCGCTTTCTGAGCGATTCAATCATGTCTCTTGTCATTGAATCAAGATCGTAAGAAGGCTTCCATCCCCATTCTTCGCGGGCACAGCTGTCATCCATCATGTCCGGCCATGAATCGGCAATCGCCTGGCGTACAGGGTCAACTTCGTAACGCATCTTGAATTCGGGAATGTATTCAAGAATTTTCGCCCTTAGCATCTCCGGCTCGAAGCTCATTGAAGCTATGTTAAATGAATTGCGATGCTTAAGCTTTGAAGGGTCAGCTTCCATGATATCTATTGCGGCTTTAAGCGCATCGGGCATGTACATCATATCCATGAATGTGCCGGCAGCGATAGGGCAAACGAATTCCTCACCTTTTACAGCCGCATAATAGATTTCAACAGCGTAATCAGTCGTTCCGCCTCCCGGGAGAGTGACATTGGAAATGAGGCCTGGAAAACGGACGGATCGGGTATCGACGCGGAATTTATTGAAATAATAGTCGCTAAGGAGCTCAGTAGCCACTTTTGTAACTCCGTACATTGACCTCGGACGCTGAATTGTATCTTGCGGGGTACCCTTTCTGGGTGTTTCAGGGCCGAAAGAGCCGATTGAGCTAGGGGTAAACACCGCACATCCCTTTTCTCGGGCGACTTCCAGAATAGCTAGAAGGCCGTTAAGCTGGATATCCCATGCCATCAATGGCTTTCTCTCAGCAACGGCCGAAAGAAGAGCGGCAAGGTTATATATTGTGTCAATCTTATAATTGGAGACAATCTCGGCAATAAGGGCGGCATCTCTCACATCTACAATCTCATGGGGGCCGCTTTCCAGAAGCTCACCCTTCGGCTCAGCCCCTTGGATATATCCGGCAACGACATTTGCTCCACCCAGTTTTCTTCGAAGCACCATCGTAAGTTCTGAACCAATCTGGCCTGTGGAGCCGATAACAAGTACGCTTTTCATTACGAATTGTTTATTAAACATACAAATTTAAATCTTTTTGACGATTATTGGTATAATTTCAATGGAAAATCAATAAATTTGGAGATAGAAAAATATCAAATCAGTATAACCATGTACGGAAAATTCCAAAAACACTTGCAGGATGAGTTATCGGCCATTGAACAAGCCGGTCTCTATAAGCATGAACGCAACATCGTGTCCCCGCAGAGCGCTGAAATAACTCTCGAGGATGGCAGTAAAGCGCTAAACTTCTGCGCCAACAACTATCTAGGACTAGCAGACAATCCAAGACTTATCAAAGCTGCTGAGCAGGCAATGCTTTCCCATGGATATGGGATGTCTTCTGTCCGCTTCATTTGCGGCACTCAGGATATGCACAAGGAGCTGGAAAAGGCAATTGCCGAGTATTTCCACACTGAGGACACAATCCTTTATGCAGCCTGTTTCGATGCCAACGGCGGTGTGTTTGAGCCACTTCTGACGGCGGAAGATGCAATTATTTCCGATTCATTGAACCACGCTTCTATCATCGACGGCGTCCGTCTTTGCAAGGCTCAGCGTTTCCGCTATGCCAATGCTGATATGGCCGACCTCGAAGAGAAACTCAAGGAGGCTCAGTCTTGCAGGTTCAGAATCATCGTTACCGACGGTGTGTTCTCTATGGATGGAAATGTCGCTCCGATGGACAAAATCTGCGATCTGGCAGAGAAGTATGAGGCTCTTGTAATGGTAGACGAGAGTCACTCTGCAGGAGTTGTCGGAAAGACCGGCCACGGAGTTGCCGAGCAGTTTGATTGCTATGGAAGAATAGATATCTTCACCGGCACTCTTGGAAAGGCCTTTGGAGGAGCCGTAGGCGGTTTCACTACCGGCCGGAAGGAGATTATCGACATGCTCCGTCAGCGCTCCCGTCCTTATCTTTTCTCGAATTCTCTACCGCCTATGATTGTCGGAGCCGGTCTTGAGACCTTCAAGATTCTCAGGGAGAGCAACGCTCTCCATGACCGCCTTGTCGAAAATGTCAACTATTTCAGGGACAAGATGATTGCAGCCGGATTCGATATCAAGCCTACTCAGTCGGCAATTTGTGCCGTGATGCTTTACGATGCCTTCCTTTCGCAGAAATTCGCAGCTGCAATGGCAGAAGAAGGCATTTTCGTGACGGGCTTCTATTATCCGGTGGTGCCGAAAGGACAGGCGAGAATTCGCGTCCAGCTTTCGGCTGCCCATAAAAAGGAGCATCTCGACAAAGCGATTGAAGCTTTCATCAAGGTGGGCAAGAAACTGGATGTAATTAAATAAGCCCGGCCATGATAAAGAGAATAAGTAGCTCACTCATATATATTGGCGTCGATGATCTCGATCTGGATCTTTTCGAAAGCCAGTACGCCGTACCTGAAGGCATGGCTTACAATTCCTACCTGTTAGAGGATGAAAAGATTGCTGTTCTGGACACAGTAGATGCTCGTAAAGGGGATGATTGGAAGACCAATCTCCGAGAGGCCCTTGCCGGGAGAACCCCGGACTATCTTGTCGTCCATCATATGGAACCGGACCATTCAGGCCTTATCGCGGATGTGATGAAGGAGTATCCGTCAATGAAACTCGTAGCTTCGACTAAAGCTATAAGTATGATACCACAATTTCTTGATGGAGAGACCTTTGAAGGACGAACTATCGCAATTAAGGAAGGGGATGAGCTCAACCTTGGAAGCAGGTCCCTCAAATTCTTTATGGCGCCAATGGTCCATTGGCCTGAAGTGATGGTTAGTTTCGACACCGAGGATAAGGTTCTTTTCAGTGCTGACGCTTTCGGTAAGTTCGGAGCCCTGTCCAAATGTGGATTCTTCTCTGATGAGGATGAGGACTGGGCATGCGAAGGCCGTCGCTATTATTTCAATATCTGTGGTAAATATGGTCAGCCGGTCCAGATGCTTCTGAAAAAGGTCGGCCCCTTGGCGCCTGAGGTGATTGCTCCTCTGCACGGGCCGATTCTTCGCGGTGACTTAAGTCATTTCCTAAGTCTCTACAATACATGGAGTTCCTATGGAGTAGAGACTGAAGGAGTTTTTATCGCTTATGCATCCATTCACGGTGGCACTGCCGCAGTAGCAGAGAAGCTCTCCGAATTGCTGAAAGCCAAAGGTGCACCTAAGGTTGCTCTCGCAGATCTTTCAAGGGATGATATGGCAGAGGCGGTCGAGGATGCTTTCCGCTATGGAAAGATGGTCGTCGCTGCTGCATCTTACGATGGGGGACTTTTCACTCCCGCATTTAATTTCCTCCATACCCTTCAAATGAAGGCCTATCAGAAAAAGACGGTAGCCCTTATTGAAAACGGCTCATGGGCGCCTTCTGCAGGAAGGGTGATGAAAGAGATGTTCGCCGCGATGAAAGACATTACTATCATAGACCCGATGGTCACTATCCGCTCGAGGATGAAAGAAAGTGATATTCCTCTTCTTGAATCTCTGGCTGACGAGATTCTCAAATAAGAGAGCTGTACACAGACAAAAAAGGCCGTATTCCTAGGATAAACTTAGAATACGGCCTCTTGCGTTTATGTTGATTCAGAATTACTTCTGAGCTTTACCTTGGTTGGCAACAGCGTTCATCTTGGCTGCGATTGCCTCCTGATCGCCAAGGAAGTAGTCCTTGAGGAGATTACCCTCATTGTCGAACTCAAAGACGTAAGGAACTGCGGTCGGAAGGTTGAGAGAGACTATATCCTCATCGGAGATGTTCTTCAGATACTTGATAACTCCGCGGAGAGAGTTCCCGTGGGCAACAACAATGATATTGTCCATAGTCTTGATACCGGGGAAGATAACTTCCTGCCAGTAGGGAACAGCACGTGCGATTGCATCCTTGAGGGACTCGGTGCGAGGAAGGTCACTGTCAGCGACACCTGCATAACGGGGATCGAACTTAGGATTGCGAGGATCGTCTTCCTCAAGAGGGAGAGGAGCAACGTCGTAACTACGACGCCAGATCTTGACCTGGGCATCACCATACTTTACAGCTGTTTCTGCTTTGTTGAGACCCTGGAGGTTGCCATAGTGCTTCTCGTTGAGTTTCCAGCTCTTCTCTACCGGAATCCAGTCGAGATCCATTTTGTCGAGAATGTTATTAAGGGTCTTGACAGCTCTCTTGAGATAAGAAGTATAGGCCTTCTCAAAGGTAAAGCCTTCTGCCTTAAGGAGCTTACCGGCCTCTTTGGCCTCATTCTCGCCCTTAGGAGTCAAATCGACGTCTGTCCAGCCGGTGAAACGGTTTTCGAGGTTCCAGGCGCTTTCGCCGTGTCTAACGAGTACTATTCTTTTCATTATTTAAAGGATTTATGATTTGTCCAACTTAATGCGGACGCAAAATTACTCATTTTTGCCGAATAATCGCAATTAATTCTTAAATTTGACCCAGCAAAGAAGAAAGATGAAAAAAGTAGCAATCATAGCAATCTTTGCCGCATGTATGATATCCTGCAATTCCAATAGGTATGCATACGTTGATGTGGCATCCTCAGAAAGGACGGCTGAAGATCTTGAGAACGGATTCAGGAATGTCCCGGATTCTATCAAGGACGGGAGAACCATTTTTTTGATGTCACAAGGCATTCCTGTTGCAGATATTCTTTTCTACAAAGGACGTCTCAATAATCCTACTCTTCCCGCAGTCCCGTATGGTTATGACTATGAATTTATTACTGAGGATCAGCTCATCAATGATTTGGAAGTCGGGTACGGAAGATTATATACAAAGTCCGGAATAAACGCGCGGGTGCTTGTTATTCTGGATAAGGATGTCACCGTCTCAGAAATGACCAAGATTGCACGTCTGGCGCAAAATGGTGCCTTGATCGGTGGTGTCCGGCCGACAAGATGCCTAGACTCTGCCGACAGTCTTGTGTTCAAACGCAATGTGGAAAAGGTCTGGCAGAATGGGAACGTCATGTCGGGAAAGACCTTGGAATCTATCCTCAGGGCTGCAAGAGTGCCTCAAGACGAAAAGACGAGTACAGACTCTCTTATTTTTTCTCACAGACACCTTCCGGATGCAGAAATCTATCGAATATGCAACCCGACTTCGAGGAATGAGCGGATCAGAGTGAAATTCAGGGTTACTGGTAGGAGACCGATGCTATGGAATCCGGATACCGGTGAGATTGAGCCTCTTTCGTATAACATCAAGAAAAAAGGGACCAGGGTGCGCTTTAATATTGTTCCCAATGACGATATAATAATTGTATTCGGTCCGTACGCCGATAAAAAGAAAATGAAAATTAAATGAGACGGTTTCTCGCTTTATTTCTCTCAATCGCCTTATTTACCCTAAAATCCGCAACTATCATCCAATACACGATTAAGGGTAGATTTATGAGTCGTTAGTAGCAGCTTTCAGTAAAAAGCAACAGCACAACATCAATATGTAGCCACCATCCCCTTACCCC
>Ga0256404_1002492_pt1 | contig 40608 bp, 42 predicted proteins | sample RumenRJG_01DNA_FD_185990 | JGI IMG/M metagenome (GOLD analysis project Ga0256404, IMG submission 185990) | Bovine rumen microbial communities from Lethbridge, Alberta, Canada - RJG_01 | ecosystem: Host-associated > Mammals > Digestive system > Stomach > Rumen | place: Canada: Alberta | collected... | reverse complement strand
ATGGGACGGGGATGGAATAAATTTTTAAAACTTCAAAAAAAGGAATCCGCTAATTCATTATGAATCAGCGGATTAACCTGAGTAGGTAGTCGAGGTGACAGGATAGAGAGCCGCTGGTGTACCCCAATAAATAAAAGGGGTACAGAAGGGTTGTTGAGTGGATATAGGGGTTATTGCGTCCGAAATTCGTCCTTCATCCATTTTTGGTAATTTGTTGATTTGCTTATAATTATATCAGCCGTAAGTGATATTTGCTTTAATTTCATTTGATATTTTTGTCGTTTTTCGGATCCTTCAATTCCTGATAGCGGAACTTCCAATGATTGGCTTCATCACGCAGGATTGATATTTGTTCTTCCTTTGACTGGAGCAGCTGCTTCTGCATCTCTATGATTTCACGGAGATGCTGCAGTTCTCTTTCTGGCTCGCCTGCAACCTGAGACTGCACGATGTTGTTGTCACCTACAAAGGTTGCAGACTGTGCCGGAAACACTTCGCCCAAATCGCAGTAATAGCTTATCGGGCGATTGAAATAGCGGCAGAAGGTTTCTATACGATCGAGTTTCGGATTGGGATTGGCATCAGGACCGTAATACTGATTGAGCTTACCAGTAGTGGGGCTGTTGAACAGATCCATCTTTACCTTTTTGATGCCGATTTTACGGACATCCTCTTCAAATCTATCTTTTCTCCACATAAAGCAAAAGTTAAAGTTATTTAATCTAATAGATATTTTTATTAGGTTTACTTGATATTTTCAATTTAATATTATACTTTTGCCAACAAATTTAATAATTAATTTAATAAAAAGCAAGAAAATGGAGAACAAAATTGATGGTGTTATCACTGATCAGGAAGAGCTGGCTAATAAGATAAAGGCAGCGTTCAAGGAAATGCATAGGATTGATAGAGCGATTCTGGTGAGAAATATCCAGGAAGCGCTCGGCGGCCAGTCTTATTTTTCTGTTTATCAGAAGATCCTGAGAAAGAAGTGGCCAAACCGTCAGGCTGAAATTGCCTGGCGTGAAGTGGAGAATATGAAGGTAGTCGCCAAATGAGCTTTCTGCGGTCCGCCCTTGCCATACGTTGATTGATATGATAATGTGATAAATATTGGGCGGGCCGCTTTAAAATAGACAAGACGTCGCAAGGCGCTAGGATTGGGGAGGTCGGCGGAAACGGTAACGTCACGCACGGAATTAAAAGCCTAGGACGGCCTCCCCCCTTTTAAACGGAAACAACTTAAACATTATATACAATGAAGACAAAGGAATTAGAAGCGGCATTGCCCGATTGGCTGAAGCTGGACAATGTGATGATAGGAAAAGGGGGCGTTGTGACCAGGGCACTGGCACACTCCGCCCGTGATGAGAGTAAGCGCTGTATGTCGGTGATGTTCGACAGAAAGGGGAAAGCATACACGCGCATGTTCGTGGTGGTGGAGGACGTTCCCGGAGAGATCCTTTCGCACAACCCGGGCGATGGCCGCAAGGTGGTGTACGTGAACGGCTTCAAGTATATCCGTGACGAATCCATGGACTTAGACGTTTCTTGAAATGTACGTGGACAAAGACAGCTTTGGCAAATACTGCCTGATGGGGATGACACGTGAAGAATTGGAATCATTCGTTACGATGATTAAAGGGGCATCATTGCCAGAACGGCGTAGGTTCCACAGAATTCTAAGGGAGATAGGCGAAGTATGAAGTACGTGGTAACGGGTGTGAACAGGCTGACCGGCGAACGCGAGGCTATCTCGTCGCCTCATTCCGAATGGAAGGCCTACGACCTGATACAGAAATACAGGGGCTGGCAGCTGAAGGCCGGAAAGGAAAGTGCATATATCAAGCTGAAGGTGATGCCAGCCTGCACTGAAGGAGAACTTAAATTTTCAAATACTATAACAGATTAATTATGGATAAGTGGTTTTTTATTGAGGTTCAGACATATCAGTCTGTCAACAAAATGGGCCTTGAATTGGGCAAGTATGTGGAAAAGAGATACGACCAGACGGTAGTTCATAAAGACTGTATCGACGATATCTCTGCAGATATTAAGCAGAAGATGGAAGAACTGCAGGAGAAGTACCCCCGCTGCCGGCCTTTCAAGTTTGAAAAGGGTGTATACGTCGGGAGATATCAAGAAAAGATTTATGACTTGTCGGCCAAGCCGGACAACCCCTACAACGACAACTATATCTTCATCCTCAGGACGAAGTGGGTCAGGAAAATGAATTTGGAAACAAACCTTCATATATAAATCAAATTATGAGAATAACAGCTCCAGACATACCGGCACCAAAGCCTGGGGACGAAGACTACATGAAAGTATGGCGGAAATGTCTCCAGACAGACATGGACAATATTCGCCTCAGTCGTGAGCGAGACGTATGGCGTACGGCATTCTTCATCGTTGCCGCTATTCTGTTCGTGGCCATGTTTGCATTGATAGTTTTTTACCTCGGTTATTCCATCCATGATAAAATAAGCAAACTGATATGAAGAAGCGCAAAGAACGTCTTCCGCGGAAGATAAAGAAGGCCATGGCTGGATTGCAGATACTACCGGATGATGGCCATGTGATATACAACTGGTGGTTCAAGAAACGCCGATACCCCCACACGAAGTGGGTGATACGGGCAAAACGTGAGTTCAGAAGGTTATGGAGAGAATCTAAAATAAAGGACAGAAAAATCGCCGAACTTCAGAGAGAAATCAAAGAATTAGAAACATGCCTAGGTACAATGAAAGGGCTAATTTATAAAACCGGCTAGTATAATAAGTAAATATTAAGTATATGGTTACAAGAAAGATAGGTGAAATTATCGAGTGCCGGGGATACCGATATCGGGTTGAGGAAGCTGAGGGAAGGCAATGTGGCGGATGCAGCTTCTTCTATAAGGAAGAAAGTGAGTGCTTGCTTTCTCTAAGATTTGCTCCGGAAGAAGACGTAAGACTCTTCGGTCATTGCGGTCCAGGTTTACGTACAGATGGAAAGAATGTGATTTTCGTAAATATTGGGGAGATTGAAGAATAGTTCAAGCTGTCCCCACCCCGTCCGCAAATACGATTTAAATTTGCAAACGATTCGATGCGATTGCATCACGAGAAATTGGAGAAACTTATGATTGACAAAACTAAAATCTACGATGCTACCCACGGTGGCCTTGACGTTTTCGGCTACCTGTGGCCCGACTGCAGACATATCATCAGCAGCGGGAACCTGACGAAGCCGTTCAAGATCAGACAGGATGAGCGGACGGGCTCTGCCCATCTGAAGAACAAAGGCGACCACTGGGTGGCTACCGACTTCGGCGACGATGGCGTTGCCCGCAACTGTTTCGACTGGGTAATCAAAGAACATCATCTGTCCGGATTCAAAGAAGCAGTGGCATGGATCGTCACGAACCTGAACCTCTCCATCGACGAGATTCAGCCGGAACGCAATAAGCCGCTGCGCATCGAGAAAGAACAAACAACGGCCCCGGAAGGATCCGTGCAGTTCGAAGTGCGTGACGGCCATCAGTTCACGAAGCGAGAGCTGGAGGTATTCGGCGACCTGGTCACTCAGCAGGTGATGGATGATCTTCACTGGCTGCCCGTGACATGGGTGGGAACCGTCAAGAACGGAACGATCACTAAAATCTATTCATCCGACGACTACCCCATCTATGCCCGTGAATGTATCGTGACGGACGCGAAACTCAATATCAAGGATAAGTTCTACAAGATATACAAGCCGCTCGAGTTCAAGAAGCAATACCGCTTCATGGTGTCCGGGCAAAGACCGCGCAACTACATCAACGGCCTGTATGAATTACGCAAGGCCTACGCAAAATACCGCACGGAACAGGAGAAGGAATTCGACAACGACCCGGCTAACGAGGGCAAGACGCTGGAGTATAAGAAACTGAAAGGTGCCGTGATGGCCTCAGGCGAACGTGACAGTGCTGCCGTTCGCGCATTAGGCGGCCATCCCATCTGGCTCAACAGCGAGACGGACGAGCTGGAGCCTTACGAGGAGTCTATCATCAAGCAATGCGCTGAAGTCATCTACAACATCCCCGACAAGGACGAGACCGGCATCCGCCGCGGCCAGTATCATGCACTGCGTCATCTTGATATCCGCACCATCTGGCTGCCCGACTGGTTCCAAAAGTACAGGGATGCCCGTCACCATTTCCGCAAGGACTTCAAGGATTTCACGGAAGTCTGCGAAAATGAGCAGATGACGTTCAATAAGCTGATGGACCAGGCACTACCCGCCACGTTCTGGCAGAAGACCGCGCAGAAGAACGGCAAGGAAAAGTACGAAATCAATTCCGTTTCCCTGCTCTACTTCATGAAGCTGGAGGGCTTCCACAAAATCCGCGACAAGGAGAGTGGCGAGGTGACATTTGTCAGGATCCAGGGAAACGTCGTTGAAAGAGTGAGCACCGCCGACATGGCCGAGTTCCTGATCAGGTGGAGCAAAGGCAAGGAAAGTATTCCCGGCTATGCCGACAAGATGAGTGAGGTGCAGCCCCACGCCATTCAGAACCTTATCATCGACTCGCCCAAGTGTTCACCCTCTGCCCTAGAGAAGGTGGAGACTATCGAACTCGACTTCAATTCGTGCACGCCTCATTCGCAGTATTTCTTCTTCAAGAACGGAACGGTGAAGGTTACCGCGGACAACATCGAGTTTATCCGCTCGAAGGACACCGATGCCGTGAAATTCTATGTGTGGGCCGACCATATCATCCCGCACAACTACTCCCCCCTCCCCCAAATGTTTGAAACCAGGAAACAGCGAAACGACGTAACCAATCAGGATGAATGGGTAATCAGCATTCCGGACGTGAAGAGTCACGTGATGGGCTATCTCATCAACTCCTGCCGCCTGTTCTGGCAGAAAGAGATGGAGCAGCCCTTTGCCGGCAAGCCCGACGCAGCGGAACTACGCCGCGCCTACCGACGGGAACACCTCTTCCAGATCACGTCACCGATGCTCAACGAGGACGAGAACCAGAAGCAGATGCAAGCCTTGGTGAACAAGCTCTTCACCATCGGCTACTACGGATGGGCATTCAAGACGCCTTCACGCACCTACGCAGCCTACTCCATGGACTGGAAGATCGACGAGATGGGTGAATGCAACGGAGGTACGGGTAAGTCCTTCCTCTTCGAGCAAGCCCTGGCCGCCCTCATCCCCACCGTGAAACTCAATGGCCGTGACCGCCGCCTGAATGACAATCCACATAAATTCGACCAGGTAAACCGCTACACACGCATGGTGCTCGTGGATGACCTGCTCAGGGATTTCCCTTTCCGCGACTACTATTCACCGATAACCGGTGCGCTCACCGTGAACCCGAAGAACCTTAAATCATACACTATTCCTTTCGAGCAGAGCCCTAAATTCGCCTTCACGACCAATTACGTGCCGCGCGAATTTGACGCGTCCTCAGAGCGCCGCCTGCTCTATAATGTATCTTCAGACTATTATCACACCAAGGATACCGAAGGCTCGGAATACAACGAGACGCGCACTATCCGTGACGACTTCGACAAAGACCTTTTCGGGGCCACCTATACCGAAGAAGAATGGAACGCCGACTACAACCTGATGCTGCAGTGCGTGCAGTTCTATATGAAGGTGGCCGCCACAGGTGACAAGATACAGCCGCCCATGGAGAACATCCTGCTGCGCTCCAAGCGTCAGATCATGGCCGACAAGTTCTTTGAGTGGGCATCAGACTATTTCGCTCCCAACTCCCGACGCCTGGACTGCCTTATCAAGAAAGATACGGCACTGGCCGACTTCCGCACCAACTACAATATGAAGGACATCACGTCCAACGCATTCTTCCGGAAGATGAGGGCGTTTTGCGAATACTGCTCTTACACAGAAGAATTCAACCCGGACGAATACTGTGCACCGAGCAAGCCGGGGCATATCATCCGGCGAGAGAAACTTCCCGACGGTGGCACCAGTGCACCTGTTGAGTGGATGTACGTACGTTCAAACCGGGAAGTACTAAAGGAAATCCTGAAGGGTGACGAAGAAACGGCAGACAAACTAGACGTAATACCCACGGAAGGTACTCTACCCTTAGATGATCAGCCGTTCTAAACCAGTGTAAATCCCATTTCCATAAACAAATAAGTTTCTTCATTTCGGGTGGCGTGTCAAAATTTCTGTTTGACGCGCCACCTTGTTTTTGCACGTTTGCCGCCGTTCTTCTCCTTTTCATTTCTTAAAATCTTCTTTTTTCAGAAAAAAAGTGAAACTAAAGAAACAAGAGGGGAAAAGAAAGGTATAAATATACAAAAATCAGATAGTTACGAACGTTTCAAAATACGTTTCAAAATACGTTTCAATTTCTGTTGTTTCCCTTTTTGTAAACAAGCCGGGTATCTGTTTCATGGTTTCAAACGTTGGTTTTGTTTCTGTATCATTTTTGTTTCAGAGCCGTTTCAAAAAGTTGAAACAAACTTAAACACTTGATTTTCAAGACGTAGCGACCTACATCTTTCGCGGTTTCAAAAGTTTCAGATTTTTGAAACAAAAACAACTTACGGAGATTTCAGAAAAAAAAGATATTAAGCAGATTTGAACATGCTTAATATTTTTCGCCCGATTTTTGTAAAATAAAATCGTGATATCAGTTCTTTCCATTTCTTCAAAGACTTGCAAGAATGGCCAAGAGACGTTGCAAGAATGGCCAGGAAACAACGTAAGAATGGCCCAGAGACATTGTAAGAATGGTATAATCAGAACGTCAAAATAGCCTGACAACTAATCACTTAAACTTAATTATATCAGATTTACTTGAATTTTATCAAGTTTATTTGTATTTTTGCAAAACAAACGAGAAATCATGGAAAAAGAAAGATGGGTGGTGTGGATGCCCTGCAAGGGCTATGTGAAGAAGTGGCTGCTGGCCAACTTCAACAAGCCTGACCATAAATGGCCGGAGATAGTCAACCTCAGCCAGGACAAAGTGCTGCTGACCTCGTTCTATAATCACTTGAGGCGGAACTATACACCTCGTGGTGAACAGCGGGATATCAGCGGCAGATATTCCGAACAGGTGGCCATCGAATTCACGAAGACCGCCTTCGACCGTTACGGATGGAGCCTTACGGATCGGGAACTTACCGAGTTCAACAATGAGCTGGAGGCCCGCGTCCGGCTGCTGATGAGAAACTACATCATGTCGCTGCGCTGCATCGGTGTACCTGTCGGCAAGTGCATCCAGAGCTTCCGCGAGATGACCGGCATCACAGAATGGGATTGGTCAGACGACTCGATCCGTCGTGACCTGGTTCGCCATACTCCGAAGGGTATTGATTCCGAATTTTCGAAAATTGTGTTAAAAATCAAGGAAAATGTCTGCGCCCAAATGACAACTTTGGGACAACTGTCGAAGCAAGGCTATTTAAACTACGTAGGATATAAGAAATGAAATTCGTTACATTTGACTTTGACAACTTCGGTGGACTGCTCCACCTCTATGCCGTTCCTGCTGCCTCGTTCCGCAGGATCGTAAAGAACTACGTGACGGGAGGGAATACGGCAGAATTCCTCAACCGCCAGAACATCATCTCTATTCCCATGTTTGCCGACGACACCTACCAGTTCCGTGAAACAAAGGACGAAGCCGACGGAGGCACCTACTATGACATCGCCATCAACGGAATCATCCCGAAATGGGCAGAAGACAACGATGCCATGGTGGAAGAGCTGGAGCGAGGCCAGTGGTACGTGGTGACGAAAGACAACAACGGAACGGTCCGCCTCTGCGGATCCGAAGAGTCACTTCTGCGGTTCAACACCGTGAAGGATACGGGCACCACCCGACCCGAACGCAACGGCATTGCCTTCACCTTCACCGGGAAGCAGCCCCTCCCCTCTCCTTCGGTCGATGCCACCGATGTAAACACTTAATGCAAGGAACCGCCGTAATTGGCGCAATTCTTGCGCGTTACGGGATTCTGTTTCGTAAAAAATCGCTTTTTTTCTTCCGCCTGCCCCGTGGCCGTCCATTGGCTGCGGGGCTATTTCTTCGTAATTTCGCTGTGCTTAATTAATTAAGATATAGTAAATATGAAAGAAATTCGCATTGAAGGCGAGATTGGCAGCTGGACCCGCTATGACGTGCTCTACCAGCTCCGTCAGGCCAAAGACCAGCCGGTCACGATGAAGATTGCCTCCTATGGTGGCGACATCGGTGCAGCTGTGGCCATCTCGCACGCTATCCAGGATCACGGCGACGTCACAGTGATTCATGACTCGCTCAATGCCTCTGCAGCCACATGGTTACCGTTCGGTGCCAAGCACATCAAGATGCACGAGGATTGTATGCTCTACATCCATTGCTCATCGATGGAGGTGTTTATGTGGCAGCAGATGAACGCTGAGCAGCTGAAGGAACTCGGACTTGACATCGAGTCGGACGTTCGTTCGCTCGAAGCCATGGACAAGATGATTGCCAACAAGTATGCCAAGCATTCCGGAGGCAAGTACACCCAGGAGCAGATGCTCGACCTGATGAAGCAGCACCCATGGCTAACCGCACAGGAGTGTCTGGACTACGGCTTCATCGACGAGATTATCTCGGAGCCCTCGGGCAAGAAGGTGACCAACTCCATGGCCAAGCAGTTCCGCAACTGCGCCATCCCCATGCCCGACGGCGTGGAGGTGGAGAAGACGCTGCTGCAGCGCATCGCCGAACGGCTGGGCATCAGCTCGCAGGCAGAGACCCCCACAGTGAACGACTCTTTTTCTTTTTCAGAAGACTCTATGAATAAAAAGTTTGTTACCGTCAATGCCCTTCTGAAGGTGGAAGGCATTGAACAGTCAGCCGACGGAAAGCTCGTGCTGACTGCAGAACAATTTCAGGTTATCGAAGACGCTTTGGTGGAGAACCAGGGCAAAATCGAGAATCTGGGCAAGTTGGAGAAGCAGGTTTCTGCTTCACAGGCAGCACAGAAGACAGCCGAGGACAACCTGCAGGCCGCTTCTGACTCTCTCGACTCCCTGAGCGATGACATCAAGGCTATTGCCGGCATCGACAACAAGGTAGCTAAGATTAAAGAGATGTTCAACAAGATTCCTGCCGTCCAGACTCCAGCTCCGGCTCCGAAGGACGAAGTCAAGGATGAGTTTGCTGACATCCGTAAGGATCCCGTCAACTTCTACGAAGACGAATAAATCTTAAATTCTTTCAAGCAATATGGCATTCAATTACAATGACCCCATCGACATCACCGCCGTCAATACCGCGGTGAAGCAGCACGGCAAGACCCTCGACGCCATCCCACGCCTGGGTGCCGAAGCTATCCTGAAGCACATGACCCCGCTGCAGGGTGTCACGGACTCGTACACCTTCACGAAGGCTGTACTGAAGACCGTATCCAGTAAGTACACCGGTGAGTTCAAGGGACTGAAGAACATCGGTAAGTTCGTTCCCCGCACGCTCACCGTCTATCCTATCGTGATGGAGGTGCTCGACGAGCCCGAACGCTACCGTCGCTCCTACGTGACCGAGGTGCGCGGCGCCATCGAGATTGCCAAGCATCCATTCGAGATGTGGCTCGTGCAGGAAATCCTGAAGCAGGCCTCCAACGACCTGCTGGGCGCACTGGCAACTGCCAAGTACAGCGCCGCTGACGGAGACACCGCCATCACTGACGCCTTCGACTCCATCCCCGCCATCGTGGAAGCCGAGAAGACGGCTACCAACATCTCAGTAGCCAACGGCAACATGATTGCCACTGCTACCTTCACGCGCGCCAACATCGGCGACGAACTGCTGAAGATGTGGCGTTCGCGCAACGACCTCTTCCGCCGCATGGATTCGAAGCTCTTCATCTCCGACGCCCTGGGCGACCTCTACGATGACTGGTTTGCCGACGAGCACCCTGGCGTGCACGACGTTGGCAAGACTGCCGACGAGACCGGCCAGCAGTTCCTCTATGGCTCACACGGCAAGTGCGAGATCGTACGTGTTCCCAACCTCCCCGAGGGCAGCCAGTTCGCCATGCTGACCATTCAGGGCAACCTCTTCTATGGTTTCGACAAGATGAGCGACATGCGCACCATCAAGGCCGTGCCCCACGACTACAAGTTCAAGGCACTGGGCAAGTATGTGTTCGGCACGCAGATCGCGTATATCGGCCCGGAACTCTTCGTAGTGAACGACAAGCCTGTAACACCCGCCTAAACCATTACGACTATGCCAAACTGCATCACACTCGCGGATATTGATCTTGGTCTGTCATGTGCAGACCAGGACAATATGGGTGGAATTGTCCCCCAGATTATCTATGGTTATTGCGACGACGTGGCCACATGGCCTGAGCGTCCAACCGTCAGCGGCAGCGCTTCCAACATCACGCTGGAAGCTGCAGGCACACTGGTCGGCGACCTCGTGATGGCTTCAGGTTCCCACGCCTACAAGTTCGACTTCACCGACGACACCGGTTCGTTTCAGATCGCCATGCAAGGTGAGAAGGGAGGCGAGTCCTTCCTCGAGACTCTCACTATCATCGCGCCGAAGATCCGTAAGATTCTCCTTGGCTTCATGAACGCCACGAAGGGTAAGAAGATCTTCATCCTCGTGAAGGATAATAACGGCAAGTGGTATCTCATGGGCGATAAGGACCATGGCGCTTCACTCTCTGGCGACAGCGAGGGAGCTGTGACAGGTGCAGCCTACACCGAGCGCAACCACGTTGGCCTGACGTTCACCTACAACACCCCGCGTGCATTCGTGTACGAGGGTGACACGGAGAACATCCTCGCATAATTTCTCTGAGCAAATTTCTCGTTTCGGAAGCCCGACAATCCACAAATGGTTGCCGGGCTTCATTTTTCCTATTACAGATCATAGTCAATCAGTCGCTTTTGTCCCAACAGGGCGACCATTAAAGCGATAACTTTGCAAACGGAATAAATTTCGTGAGCAAATGGAAAGAAAAAAAATTTCTGCAGACACTGAAAAGGTGAAGGTGACGCTTTCTGGTATTCTGGAAAACATCCGTAAAGGAATTTGGTTAAAGGAAGCCGAAGGACACTTAAAGTCCAATCCTTATAGCCTGCTGATGAAAGAAAACAAGTGGAACACCGATTTCTTTCTGAGTGAATACCTGCTCATACAGAAAAAACAATCCCAGCTGCCCAGCAACCAGCGAAAGATAATCGTCGCTGCTGTCACCACCGCCATCAATGAGGTGGTGACAGCAGAACAGAAAGAAAATAAATAAGTATGAAACTAACAGACAATTATTTCGAAGCCCGTAAGGAAGCTATCAAGTGGCTCAACGTTGACCCGCCGAAGCGCAACTATTCCCAGGGTGTCATCATCCTGCAGAAGTCAGGATTCAAGCCCCAAGTGGCCGCCCTGCTCACACGTCAGGGAGAAAAGACGTGGACACGCGAGAAACTGATGTACTGCATGCGTGAAATGCTGCAGGTGTACTACAGCCCGGATGATCCTCGCTTCAACGATGAGGACGTGGACGTGCTCAACGAACAGGCGGGCGAGAGTAACATCCAGGAACACCAGGTTAATGTAGAAGAGGTTGAACAGGAAGGACCGGCTTACAAGAAATGGCCCGCTCCCATCCAGCGGCTGATGCGAGCCTATGCCATGGCATTCCGTCAGCGTGAGAAAGCCAACCGCGAAAGAGCTGCTCTTCCGGACACAAACGATGAGAAGGTCATCGCCATGCGCAAAGTCTATTCCGATATCATGGAAGAGGCCACCGAACGGCTGGAGAAGTTCTGGGCGCTGCGCAAGCGTTATGATGAACAGCATATCGACCCGACAGAAGAAGAGGTCAGGGCCATTATGAACGGATCGGCTCCGAAGGACGAAGTCAAGGAAGAAGAAGATCCTGAAGAAAACCTCTCTGCCGTCGACACCGAGACGCTGCGCATCCGCCGTAAGAGTCTGGTCACCGGGCGAACACGCAAGGAGAACCTGCTGAAGTATCAGACCTCCAACAAACAGAAGAAGGAGAATCCGATGCCCGACTGTCCGAAACGCGTGAAGCTCGAACGTCAGATAGAGAAACTTACGGAGCGTATCTCAAAGTATGACTACGAACTGGCAAAAAGGGAGTAATGCTGATTGATCCTTTGAAATTCCGGCCTGCTGCTGCACCTACCGAAGAAGAACCTTCGAAGGTGCAGCATCTCGACCGCTCCCAGTATGAGCTGGAGACGGTGGCCGCAATTTTGGAAAAGCCAAAGCAGCTGGGCAAACTCATCCAGGGCAAGGACAAACATTTCTACAGCGACGGAGGCTTTAACCTGATTCAGCTCATGCTTTACGTGTTGAAGCAGACAGGGCCTGCAGATATCTTTCTTTCCACCTATTCCATCGCCGAGGACTCAATTACAACGCTTCGCCGCTATGTGGACCAGGGCAAGATACGGAGCATCCGCTTCCTGATAGATAACCGGGTGCGTTCCATATCTCCCAAGCCCTTTGCTCACCTCATCGCCTCGTTTCCGGATGAATACCGCTGCACAGCCCTGCATGCAAAGGTCGTGTGCATCGCCAACGATGAGTGGCACGTGAGTATTGTTGGCTCACAGAATGCCACTCATAATCCGAAACTCGAGCGGGGTATCATCCACACCAGCCGCGAAATATGGGAATTTGACAACAAGATACTCAATGATGAATTTGACAGAGGAACAAAGTAAGGCGGTCGAAGAGATGGCTTATCTGCTCATCCCCATCGACCTGATAGCACTCAACCTCGGCTTGGATGATATCGCCTTTATGTCGGAGCTCCGCAATCTGGAATCTCCCATATGCAAGGCTTACTATAAAGGCATACTCCGACAGAAAATGGAATTGCATACCAATATCGTGCAGGCTGCCAAGAACGGCAGCAATCCCGCACAGGAACAGATAATAAAGATGCTCGACCGCATCACAGGACAAATACGCTATGGTATACGTTAAGCGCAAACTCCCATTGCTCAGCCATGATGAGATACAGGCTCACATCCTGGATCCTGAGAACAACCCCCTTCCGGAACACCAGAAGGAACAGTTCGACCGTGTGCTGACAGCTGCCCGTCTGCTCGATGACTATCCGGAAGACAACCACCTGGTGTCAATGCTGCAGTATAAATATAACTGCGGTGCTACAACGGCCAGACGGGATATTGAACTGGCCAGGCAGCTATACAAGACCCGCCATACGTTCGACTGGGAGTTCTGGCACATCTGGCAGATTCGCGACCAGCTGGAGCTGATCCGTGAATGCAAGACCCGCAACAACCTGAAAGAATGGAACAATGCGAAAAAGACTTTGCAGAAAATCATCGGCGAGAGACCGGAAGGTGGAGAAGATCCTAACCGGATGCAGAAAAACCAGTTCTTTATCCAGGTGAATATCGGCGGGAAACTGGAATACAAGCCCGTCGACGAAGTGCATGAGCTTCGCCCGGATGAAGTAAAGGAAATCATCGATATCATGCAGCAGCCTATCGACGAAGCTCAGGCTGCTGAAATCATGGACACATAAGATGCGGATAGAACTGAAGAGAGACAGTAAGGCCAAGGACTCCTGGATTCTCACCAAGGAAGACGCTGAAGGCTTTCACCATCAGATAAACCTGACGAAAGAGGAACTCCTGCGAATCAATCAGATTATCATGAGCGACGTTTGGTAATGAAAACCGAATCCTATAACACCGTACCCCTGCACGTGAACGCCGCACAATGGCAGTTCATCATGCTGCCGGCCAAACAGAAATACTGTATCTGGTCACGTGGTACTGGTAAGTCGTTTATCGTGGGTTATGAGGTGGATGAGAATGTACGCCTGATGCCCCGTGGCGTGACGACACTGGCACAGGCTACCATCGGCCAGGCGCTCACCAAGACGCTGCCTTCCACTTTCAACTATCTCGACCGCTTAGGCTACAAGCCGTACGATTACAAGACGCACACGGGCGACTATGTGGTGTGCAGGACTCCACCACCAGGATGGTACACGCCCTATGAGCATATCATGCAGTACGACCACGTGATATCCTTCTCCAACGGCCACATATTATATATACTGACTCAGGAAGGAAGCAGCCGTGGACCGAACGCTGACTACAACATCACCGACGAGGCACTGACCATCGACAAGGTGAAGTTCGACCAGGAAGTGGCGCCCACCAACCGCGGCAATGAGCATGTCTTCGGCAAGCGCAGTAAGAAACCGCTGAAGAAACACCATGGCAACACATTTGTCAGTTCGATGCCCTATACGCTCTCGCAGCAGTGGTTGACGGCCCCTGCTGAATACTACGAACGGGAGCGGGGCATCAATCTGTTCTCGAAGTGGAACCGGCTCGTGGACGTGCAGATGCAGCTCATCGAAGCGAAGATCCAGGAAGATGCTCATGCCTTCAAGGAAATATGGAACGAATGCGTGCGCCTTCGCCGGGAGATTACACCCTTCGTCTCGAAGGACGGCACGCTGTTCCTGCTCGGATCCGTGTTTGACAACATCGAGAACCTGGGCATGCAGTACATCGTCAATCAGTACAACCTGATGGATAAGCTCTCCTTCATGGTGGAAATCCTGAACCGTAAGGCTGACACCGTGGACAATGCCTACTACAAGCTGGAGGACCGCCACCTTTATTATAATGCCTATAATGACAGTTACCTTCGCGACGTGGGCGAGAACTCCGGCTATAACTGGCAGCTGCTGCAGGAGGCCAACGACTGCAGGGCGGATCTTGACTGTGACCTGCGCAAGCCGCTCGAGATATCATGTGACTGGGGTAGTGCTGCCTCCTTCCTGGTCGTCCATCAGGAGAGCGGCATCGACTGGAAGACGAAGGTACTCTCACCCCGTCCCATCCATAATGCCATCAAGGAGTTCTTCGTGCGACGCAATGACAAGAACGAGGATACCGAGGTGAATGTGGTGGCCGACATGTTCTGTGACTACTACCGCAGTCACATCACCAAGGAAGTCATCTTCTACCGTGACCGCTATGGCGACATCAAAACGGCCAACTCGAAGAAGACCTATAATGAGATGTTCATCGACCGCCTGACCCGCCGGGGCTGGAAGGTGGCACAGCGTGTCCATCCGGGCGTGGAACCGCCACAACATGACAAGTATCTGCTGTGGCAGTATATCCTGGCAGAGACCGACGAACGCTTCCCCGTCGTGCGCATCAACGCCACCCGCTGTCCGAAGCTCGTCATCTCCATGCAGAACACAGCTGTCATCGAAGACCCTCGAACACGTAAGTTCGCAAAGGACAAAAGCAGTGAGCGCAAGAAAAGCATCTCTCCGGAAGAGGCAACGCACTTCGGCGATGCCATGGATAAATGCATCTGGACAAAGTATCACGAAAGATTAAAAATATTATCAAACAGTTTCGTGAGCGCACGAATCTGATATATTCTTAGATTTTCATACACGTAATTATTTTTTTGTTTGTAAATGTAAATGATTTGTAAATCAAATTTTGTTGATTGCTGTTAGTTAGTAATAAGAATCTATTAAGGTGAAATTACTTCTTGCGTTGGCTGGGTCGTGAGACTCGGCCAACATTGTTTTTTAGGACTGAATCAAAAAAAATAATCGGATAAGCAAAAGTAGGACTGAAGCGCTTCGGAATGAGCCGAGACGTGCCCAAAGTTCAAATGTTAAAAAGTGTCATATATCCTATAAAAGCGATTCGGGAGGCGAGCGAGGGAAGAGGGCGCGTCGGGATGCGGAGCAAGCCCACGGCGCTCCACTTCGTTTCGCGCCTGTTTAAGTCCAATGAATTACACGCTTTTGATTCTTTTTTGCGGTGATTCCTCGGAGCCTGGCACCCCTGCCCGGTGTGAACCCGTTCACGCCGTGCATTTCAGGTGCTTCATTTAGGTGGCCGCATATATTGCCAGATAGCGGTGTCACCTTCCGGTGCATCTTCCATGGAGACGCCTTGCCGACGTCGGCGGACGGGAGGTGCTGCGCACTTCTTCGCACTCAGGCCTGCTGTCGGGCGTGCAGTTCTCTGAAACCTTTGTATTTGGCCGTGACCGCGGAAGACGGCTCGGCTACCTGCTTTTCCCTATATTCCTGCTTCTTGGAGGTTGTGTCATCGTCGATGCTGCCAGGTGGTCAGCTCGTGCGGCATGGCGGGAACTCCGATTTCTCCCTTCTTCTGAATGGCCGTGGTTTGTTCCTCCGTAGGCGGCATGAAAGCGGTTTGGTCATTTCCTGGCACTGTCCCTACGGGCTGATGTCGGAGAACCATCCCTTGGTTGTCTGCAAGTTCCGTGTTCATGTGCGTGCCGTCCCTTGTTGCTGCGGGAAACTGGCAGGCTCCTTCTTTGGTGCTTGATTGCACGATATTTCCAACGCCGTATTCAGCAAAAGCGGTCTCTGCACTGACATGGGCATCTGGTAAAGCGAGTGTGATTAATAATAATGCTTCAGGGCAGAGCGGGTGCCGACGCCCTTCGGCAGTCAATGGCATTGCCCGGTTGATGGGAACAGCCGGCTGTTCCTGCCTCGCACAGCAGGGAAGATCCGTTCGGGCTACGGTAGTTGCATAATGCGGCTCGCTAATGGCCGCTATGAGTATCCACTCGTCAGCGCAGCTTCGGGCATCGTGCCACGGCCAGCGGCCTGTCTGTTCGTCCGGGTTTGCTTTCCGTGCCTGCTGCTTGGTTCGATTTCCTTTTGATGGCCTTACCGGCTGCCGCTGATTTTTCCTGTGCAAAGGTAGCTGAGCCCATGAACGGCAAGAAGCGGAACTATCTGTGCACAAAATAACGGCAGCCTTCCGCAATTACAGGCTGCGCTTGTAATTGGGTATTCCGTGATTTTGCTTCAGATTTCTTGCCTTTTCACTTTCCGCTTACGCTATTCCCGCGCACGTAAAAATTACAGCGGCTAGCAGCCGATAAGTCTAACATCAAAATTTTCAAAAATGAAAAAATCGAATTATTCCAAGCAGCAAGGTACCACGAAAGAGTTTGGTACGGACGATGTGGTCAGACAGTTCGCTGACCAGATGATCAGCACGATTGAAAGCCTGAAGCAGGGCTGGCGCAAGACGTGGATAACCACCGCGGCCAATGGCGAGCCTATGAATCTGAGTGGTCGCAACTACTCGAGCCTGAACAAATTCTTCCTGTATCTGCTGTGTGAGGCGGAAAACTGGAAATATCCCGTTTTCCTGACCATCAAACAGGCCAATGCCGTTGGCTGCCATATAAAGAAGGGCTCTAAGTCGGCACCCGTTCTGTTCTGGAGCATCTATGCCCGCAACAAGGCAGGCAAAAAGGTGACACTCGATGAACTTCACCAGATGCCCAAGTCGGAGCAGAGTGATTATGAAACAATTCCGGTGCTGAAATATTACCGCGTTTTCAATATCGAGCAGACTGATATCGAAGATATTCAGCCAGAACAGTTGAAGAAGGTGCTTGCCGGTTTCACCGCAGAAGAGAAAAAAGGTACGGACGGCATGTACGTGAACGAGGAACTTGACAAGATGATAGAGGATAAGGGATGGATCTGCGATATCCGCCTGAAGGAACAGGATCGTGCCTATTATACGCCTACCGGCGATTTTATCATGCTGCCTACCAAGGAACAGTTCAACCTCGGCAATACGGAAGAAGAGGTTTATATCAGCGGTATGGAGTTCTATTCCACTATGCTGCATGAGATGACTCACTCCACTGGCAGCGAGAAGCATCTGAACCGACTTACGCATGCTCCTTTCGGTTCACCGGAATATGCCAGGGAAGAGCTGGTGGCAGAGCTGACATCCGCCCTGGTAGGTCACGGACTGGGGTTCAACACAAAGGTATCGGAGAACAATGCCGCCTATCTCGACAGCTGGCTTAAGTCGCTGAAGAAGGAACCTAAGTTCCTGATCTCCGTGCTCGCTGACGTGGGCAAGGCGTCTAAGATGATAGAAGAATCTATCACAAAGATGAAAGAGGTGGCTTAGGCCATCTCTTTTTTTTGCAATATAACGGGATTGTCTGTCCCCACCCCATCCCCCGAAGGAGACCTTCGCCAAGGCAGGCGATATGTTAAAGAAAAGAGATTTTCTTTACGTATCAGAGAGAACATGTTGAAAAATTTGCTATATTTGCAACGGCTAATCAATAATATAAAACAAATATGATCATTTACATTTCAATAATAATAGTTGTTTTGCTGTTTATTATTGCCTTTCCTCCAAAGAATCGAAAAAATGAAAAAGGAAAAGTAAATTCTACATTGAAAATACAGAAAAAAGAGAAAGAAAATGTAGAAGAAAAAGAGAATTTGAAGAGAACTCTTCCTGAAATCCCGTTCGAGTATTACGAAGATAGCGAATATGTGAAGCGGGTTAAACTGAAAAAAGGGAAGTATGGCAAGGATAAAATCTGCTTTACGATTGTAGGTACTTCCCACAGGAATAAACACGAAATATCAGCTGCCAATATCGTAAAGAAGGGCGAAATTATTCTTCTCGAAAAAGAGCCTGACAACGAATTTGACAAGAATGCCGTTAAGGTTCTTACACTTGATGGAGACCATATAGGATACGTGTCTTCCGGAAAAGCCCAAATTATTTCCGACTATATGAAAGAACAGTACGGATACGCCGTAGTGGATAGAGTGGAAGAACATATTATTAACGATTTATACGCTTACTATCAGATTCCAAATTATGAGGATTGGGTAAAAAACCGTATCGAACAAATCAAAAAAAAGATGGCTCAGGATGATGAAGAACAACAAAGACTCATCAAGGAGTCAGAGGGAGAGGGAAAAAAATACAACTACTTCGCCATGACTTGGATTGAACTTAGCAATCGTCAGAAAAACATCCAGTCTTCAATAACCAGGAGAAAGAACCAGCTGAGCTACCAGTCACCTAAGAAACTCGATATTGAAAATCCAATGCCTCCAGGAAAAGAGCGAGACGCTCGTCTGCAAGAAATAGCAGTACTGGAGCGCGAGATGGCTATTGTGGAGCATGAGATAACAAAAAGGAAAGAACGAGCGATGATGGAAATGGAATTGAATAATTTGTCGTCAAATAGTTAAATTTATAATCAAATCCATAAGTTTTTCCCGAAATTCCTTGCGAGTTTCGGGGTTTTGTTTTATCTTTGCCATCGCTTACAATACGATGGTAGTCCATCCGTCAGGGCGCACGTCAGACGCTCGGCATCAATGCATGGGCATTTTTTATGCCCGTAGTGCAACCCTTTAGCGGCTGCCTTCTCGTAATACTAAACTGCCCTTCGGGTGAGTCATCGTATTGTAAGCAACGGGAAGTGCAGCCGTTTCTCTGTCTCCGCTCCAGTGCGGTTCGCTGGAAGGCTTACAATACGATGCAAATGCAGACAAAAACAATCAGCAGCAGTGCTCAGCTGGCAGTCGCCCTCAGAGAGTGGTGGCATGCGAAGAGCGTGAGTTTCTCCCAATTTACAGGTGAACAGGTCTCCCATGGGGAAGTGGTGGTAACGAACTTGGTTTTTTCCGCAGGCGTGGCTGCTATGATCCTCGCCGGTGTAATCTTTGGAGGGTAATCAATAATGAACAGTAAACAGGTGGAAGCGCTCGAGAAACATTTTCTGATTGACGAGCGCGAAGAAATGGAAGAATGGGCAGAATGCTTTGACGAACTGTCGTCCGCTTTCATAGACGCTGAAGACTCTACGAATCTCAACGAGTTCTATCCTACGCTAAAACTCGATGACCGGCTGGAATGGCTTCACAAATTCAACAAACTGCGCAGGTTCTTTCAGGATCTGGCAAAACATTCAAAACACCAATAAGGGAAACATTATGAAGAATAATAAAGCTAAAACAGAAGACAAGGACCTCCTGAAAAGTCTGATAGAAGAAAGATTTTTACAAATCGGGGGGGGCAATTTCACGCTCAAAACAAGTGCCGATTTGGCTAGGGAATTCGGCGGTTTCCTCGAGGTGTCACCCGAGAGAATCACAAAGATGCTCCTGGAGATGAAAACTGAAATCGTGGATATCGACGGAAAACCGTTCTGGAAACTGTACACGAAAGAATAAGAAAAACCGCCCTTGCTTCATAGCCGGGGCGGTTTTTTCCTTTCAAATGTTAAATCTTTAAGTTTGTAGCAAAATAGTTACAAAAATATTTGGTAGTTTGTAACTTTATTGCTACCTTTGCATTGTCAGAAATGACAAAGCGTTCATTAACTTAATTACTTTATGAAAGTCAATGAGTTAACCAAGCGGTTAAGGAAAGCTGGTTGTTTCCTTCTCCGACATGGTGCCAATCATGACATCTGGTACAGTCCCATCACAGGGAAGACAACACCAGTGCCAAGGCACGGAACTGATGAGGTCAAGAAAAAGACCTTGAAGACTATCTTGGAAGATTTACTCGGGCAATAAGCCCGGGTAAATCCCTTTTAAAAAGGACTTGTTGATTTAATAGGTAATGGGATGGGCGCTTTTTGAACGATCTAATGAAAAAAGAAAATAGGAAGCAAATCTATGGAAGTGACAATCGTGTACGAGAAGCAGGAAGAAGGGAATTATTCATGTTTTGTTGAAGAAAAATTTGATAAATTCGGTCTCGCTGGCTATGGCTCCACCGCCCGCGAAGCTGAAGAGGATCTTTACGTCTCAGAAAGAGAGACTAGGGAAATATTGGAAGAAAAGGGTGTTAAAATGCCAAAGCTGGTATACAATAAGCGTAAGTTTGACGTAGGCTCCTTCTTCAGCTATTACCCCTATTTCAATATTACTCAGTTTGCCAAATATTCCGGATTAAACCCGTCGCAGATGAGACAGTACGCAAGCGGCAACCGTAAGCCGACGAAAGAGAAAAAGGAACAAATCAACGCTGCCATCCGCAACCTTGCAGAGACTTTATTATCCAACAGCCGTGCCTTTTGCATCGACTGATTGACATCATAAAGTGAAATGAACGCGCCTGCCCCGACATGAAAATGCCGGGGCTTTTTCGTGTCCCAATCCATTTATGTGCGCGTGTGTATCTTTGTATAGTAAAACATGAGCCTATGGGCTTGCAAAGTGACTATATGAAAGAAAACACTAAGGAGTGGATACAGTACTCCACGGCCATACTGATGATAGTGAGCGGCGTGGTGCTGGCGTTCCTCTCTTTCTTCTTGAACAACTACAACATCACCGACGGCGTGTTGTGGTACATCGCCCAGGCACTGACGTATGCCGGCGCCATCTTCGGCGTGAGTATATACTTCCGAACCAAGCTGGGCGAAGCAGAGAACCGTCTGCGCAACTTCATCCGGGACGAGGAGGGCCATCACCACCCATGAAAGGCCGTGATGTATGGTTCTTTCTTGCCGGCGTCATCGCCTGCATTGTTTCCGGGTGGGCTGGCAGTCTGCTGACAGAGCCTGAACCGATGGATGCGCCTGATACGGTATGGCAGTGGGCAAACCGGTATGTTCCCATGCCCGCGGAAACGATCCGTGTGGCCGTTCCGGCAGAGGTGGATACGGAATACGTGATACAGGAATACTTCACGCAGAAAATCTTCCATGACACGATTTTCAACAATGACACATTAAAACTCATAGTGAACGATACCGTGTGGCAGAACAGGATTGCCGACCGACAAGTGAGCCTTACGTTCAACGCGGGAAGATTCGTAAAGGATCGCTCCGTAAGCGTGCTTTCCTCATTCGGTCCACGGCAAGCCGACGCCATGGCTGTCTACCGCCACAAGCGGTGGCAGCTGATGGCCGGCTGGAACTTCGCTGAGCGCGGTCCCGTGGCTGGCATCGGCTACACACTGAAAGAATGGTAAACTCGCAACAATGGCAACAATAAACAACATGGCTTCGCTGATGTTCGCACCCGAAACGAATAGAATAACCGTTTCGAACCCGACGGACGTGGCCGTGCGCATCAAGGTGACGACGAGGGATAACGTCGTGCGCTATGACCAGGCTTCGACCTATACGCCCGTCAGCGGCGTGATTGAGTTTGGCGACCTCGGCGACCTTATCAATAAGTGCATCCTGCTCACGTCGGACTTGAAGAGTCCTTTCGGGCTGAGCACCATATATCCATATGCTACGCTGCAGATAACGGCGGGGTCGACGACATCCACGGCCACCGTGTATTACTGCACGGCGGGAAATGCCACGGGCGTAAGCCAGTTCTGCATCTTCCCCACCCAACTGCGCAAGCGCAAGGTGCTCGCTGATCAGCAGTACTGCATGGTGTGGCTGCCACAGCTGACCGCCCTGGCAGGTGCATCGGTGACGGTGGTGGGAACCTACGTCAGCGGCAGCACGCAATCAACGGCCACCTACACGACGAGCATCACCGGAACATCGGGTGCGTTCACGCTGCTGAACCTGACACCCGCTCGCGTGAAGTCGCTGTGCGGCATCTCTTCTTCGGCTACGCTCTACGAATACACAGCGAACATCTGGATCAACGGCGTACTGTATGACAGCATCCAGTTCACCATCGACCGCCGCAACTACCCGCAACATGCGGAAATGCTCTTCCTGAACACCTTCGGGTTGCCTGAATCGGTGATGCTCCGTGGCCGGGAGGAGGAATCGCACTCACTGGAGGCAGAATTCGGATATAACGGTTGGCTGCTCTGCCGCCTGGACGACGAGACGGTGCGTGACTTCCGCAGCAACACGGGATGGCTGAGCAAAGCAGAGTGCAGACAGTATGGAGAACTCTACCGCAGTCCGGTTACAGCCAAAAAGGAAGAGCTGGGATTGCGCCGTGTCGTCATCCGTGAGATTGACGTGGCCTATAACACTCCAAGCAACGAACCGCGCTCGTTCGATGTGACCTGGCGCTATGCCGACCGCCGCGAAGAGTGGTTCGCTGATTTGGATCCGAACACAGCCGGACACAATATCTTCGACTCCACGTTCGCCATCACATTCGACTGATTGGGAGTTGGGAGCTATGTATTAAGCATTTAAAGATGACACTGGAATATTTAGAGATAAAAGAAATGGCAAAAGAAACAAAGGAGCCGATGACGGCCACGCAGATGCTCGACGAGCTGGATGTGCGCACGCTGCCCGACGGTAAGAAGCGCATCTTCTCGATGAAGTTCTGCACCAAGGAGGGAAAGCTGCATTACTTTCCACAGGTGTACATCACCGGCATCAACGGCCAGAATCTGAAAAAGATGCGGTACCGCGGCGTGCAGCCCTGCTGTTCCAGCGGCAATCCGGAAGGCCACATCTTCCCGGTTAAGATAACAAACATCATGGAACTCGACGGCCATCCCATAGACTGGAGTAACGGATATGCTGAAAATGATATGAAAAAAGAAATCTGAAATCTGAAATTTTAAAGATATGGAAATTCTATACAACAAAGAAGGTGTTCCCCTGATGATGCAGGGCGGCAGCGTATTTGCCTCCACCATCTCAGACAAGGCCTCGATGGATGACCGCCGCCGCGTGCTCTTCCCTTACGATGATGACCACCGCGACTATACGTGGGTGGACGGCAAGCGTGTGATTAGCTGGGGAAGGGATAACCAGTTCCCATGGAAAGCCATCCGGACGGTACGGGACACAACGGTACTGAACACCGGCCTGAAGTTCCTGTGGCGACTCACACTCGGTCAGGGCATCTTCCCCTGCACCGTGGAAGGCTTCGACGATGACGGCAACGAAATCCTGAAGCCCGTGGATGACCAGGGCGTGAAACGCTTCATCTCATCCCGTATGGTGCGCCGATACATGGAGAAGGTGCTGCGTGACTACCTGAAGGTCGGCAACGGTGCCGTGCAGTTCGTTCCTAACAAAAACGGGGAACTCGTCGGCATGAATCCACTCAACTGCCTGCAGTACAGGTACACTGAGCCCGACGCCAACGGCACACAACACTGCGTGGTGGCAGGATCCTGGGACTATGCCCCGTCCACCGACTACTGGATGCTTCCGCTGCTGCCCGACTACGACCCCGACACCATTGCCGAACTGATGAAGTTCACGGGCAAGGGGAAGTACGGCTTCGTGTATTCAGTCCATGATGCCTGGAGCAATGAGGATATCTACGGCGAGCCTATCTGGTGGGCTGCATGGGTGCTGGGCTGGATTGAGATTGCCCACATGATACCCAAGTTCCTGAAGAAGGCATACGAGAATCAGACCACGTGGAAGTGGCATGTGCAGATTCCTTATTCCTATTGGGATAAGAAATTCCCGCCTGCAGACTTCAAGACGACGAAGGAACGTGAGGATGCCGTCAATAAGTATATGGACAGCATCGAACGCAACCTGCTCGGTGCTGAGAATGCGGAGAAGCCCATCTTCACGAACTACGCCGTGAACGAATACAACGGGCGCATCGAGGAGGAATGGAAGATCACGCCGCTGAGCAATAAATACAATGCAGGACAGGAGAACCTTGTCACGTCATCGGCTGCCAACTCTGAGATTCTCTTCTCGCTGATGGTGAACCCGAACGTGATGGGCTCGCAGATGCCGGGCGGTATATATGCCGGCAATCAGGGAGGCTCCAACATCCGTGAGGCCTTCCTGGTGAACATCGCGAATGCCTGGATAGACCGCCAGAACATTCTGGATCCCATCGAACTCTATCTGAAGATGAACTTCAAGAAGGATGTGGAGCTCCGCTTCCGCAACACCATCTTGACAACGCTCGACACGGGCGCCGGTACCACGCATAAACTCAGTTAAAATATATAGCCATGGCATACACAGGAGAAGAATGTGGACGGGCGAGGCAATATAAAAGACAAAAGTAAAATAAGATAAGCCTTATGTTATTTTCAAAAGCAAAATGGAACAACGGCAAGGAGATTGGCGCCTATGTGCCGACCTCTGCATCACTGAGTTACGAGAAGATGGAATCGTCTTTGCAAAGCGCTGAAGACCTGTTTCTCACCCCATTGCTGGGCAGCACGATGATGGAGGCTATCGAGGGCATCTACGACACGGAATCGGAAGACCGCCTGGATGAAGAACAGAAGTTGCTGACACTCGCCCAACGGGCAGAGGCGAACATGGCCTTCTTCTACGACTTCGATGCGCTGCAGCTGCGTATCACCGACCAGGGCTTCCAGCGACAGGGCTCGGAAGACTGGCAGCAGGCCTACAAGTATCAGGAAGACCGCTTGCGCGAAGGCTTCAAAACCAAGGGCTTCAATGCCATCGACGCGCTGCTGGATTACCTGGACGAAAACGTGGCCACCTTCACCGAATACGAGGATGCCCCGGCATATGCTGACCGTGCAAAGGCCATCGTGAAAAACACGGCAGAAACGCAACAGTGGGTGAACATCGGACACTCGGCGCTCGTATTCCGTCGCTTCGCTGCCGAATTCCCTGCAGTAGAGGAAACAGTACTGCGCAACTGTATGGGGACCACCTTCTACGAGCAGCTGCGCAAATGGCTTAACGGCGACGAGGATTACCCCGAAGCCGATTACGCCCTCTCATTGTTTACTTTACGACAAGTCTGCGCACGGCTAGTCATCATAGCTACCGCCGTCCGTCTGCTGAAGAAGACCGGCACGCTCACGGATCGCGGCCTGTACTTTGAGAACGTGTCTGCAGCAGCTGGAGAAAACAACACCCTCAAGGCTGCAACCGACAATCAGATTGGCGACCGTCTGGCCGTCTTTGAGGATGACCTGCGGGCAGCAGAGGCTAAACTTCGCGCTGTCATCAAAGATTTTTATCCCGACTTCTACGACGGAAAGCAGGGGCACGTCATCCGTGAAAACGACGACCATGCCGCTTTCTTCGCCATGTAAGGTATATTATTTCGCATGAAGAAAATCAGTATTGAATATCGCAGATGGTGGCGGACGGTTAAGCGAGAGCTGAACTGTCCGGAGAACTGGCAGGAGCTTTCATCCCGTCAGTTCCTCGCCGCTGTGAAACTGTGGAGCGGTACCATCACGCAGAATGACTTCCTTCGGGAGGCCTTCGGCTTCTCGAAGAGAGAGGTGCGCTCCATGGACGACTATCAGCGGTGGGTGCTGCTGCATATGACTGACTGGATGCAGGACCTAAGGAAGCCGCATAGCAGCTTCTTCCTTACAAGTATCCCGCATACGGAGCTGTACGCTCCAGGTCCACGGCTCAAAGGCTGCACCTTACAACAGTACATGACAGCAGACACGTTCTTCTCACAGTACACGATTGCCGCCGCAAGCGTAAAGGACGGAAAGATTCCGGCATCCGCACAACAGTTCCTCGACAACTTCATTGCCGTGCTCTACAAACGGAAGGATGAGAGTTTTTCTGTCGAGGAACACCGCCAGTACATCGGTGAGGGTGAGCCGCACCTGGTGGTGCTCGAGGATCATCTGCGTGACATCGAGAAAATGATCCCGGAAATGAAGCAGGGCGTTCTGATGAACTACGTACTCATCCGTTCCTGGCTCTGCAGGTCCTTCCCTCACCTCTTCCCTGAGGCTGACGAAGAAGACCGCCCGTCGAACAGTCCGCGGCAACCGAAACCGGTTGACTGGCTCGCTGTGTTCGACAGCTTTGTCGGTGACAACGTGGCGCTGATGGAACACTACAAGGCTATGCCAGCCACAGATGCCTTCCGCATCATGAACCGCAGGATCCGTGAGGCGAAAAAACGGGCAGCAGCTGAAGCCGCACGTCATTCACGGCATTAAATAATATATCTGAAATTTGAAATCTGAATATGGTACTTCAAGCACTGAGCGAATACATTGAGAATCTCTGCCGGCAGCATAGATTTATTAATCACAGAGATGACGATTGTCACTTCGTGGATCTGAATAACGACAAGAAACAGACGTATCTTGCCGATAAAATGCGGTATCCGGCCGTATTCTTTTCGAATAACGGCTACCGTATGCAGGTGATTGACAACAATATCAAGCGCAATCATAACTGCCGCATCGAGGTGTGGTCTCATATTAAAGATACAGGGGACTACCAGGAAATCGAGTCGGCACTGGAAACGGCCAATGAGTGTCTTGGCGATATCCTAGCCAAGATGCTGTACGACAAGCGTCAGCGCACCCAGTCCTTCCTGATGGGCGTCAACCTCGACGGTGCACAGGTGTACGATGTGGAAAACAAGAGCAACGCCCTCTATGGCTGCTACGTGGATTTCACGTACGCTGAGACCCTCTGCCGTACACACACGGATTTCAATAGCATATACAGAATCTAACAATCAAAATCTAGAATACAATGACAAACCAGGAGATTATAAATGTAGGTCAGCAGATACACGATGAAACCAATGTCGGTGCAAATACCTCTGAACGTGTGGGAGGTGTGATTAAAGGGATTGGAGAAAATCTTACCGAGTTATCGGGGGAAGTTGACTACAAAGTCGATGGAATTATAAAAGAATACAATGGTACAGTTGCTGCTTACGCAACATTCTTAACAAATGTTCCATTAAAGGCAAATGTTAAATACATATTTCATGCAAAGATTACAAATACTGCCGTTGCTACTTGCTGGTTTGTTGTAAAGGATTCTTCTAATACGACATTAATAGAACTCAGAATTACCGCTGGAAACACAGAAGCAGAAGTTGAATACACGCCACCCACGGATGTTGTTACAAAGTATACAATATCCTACGGGCATAATGATGCGGGTAATATCACATTTACCATTTATGACACATCTGTTCCATACAATAACAATCTTAACAAAAGATTGGATGTTTTGGATAGTGCTGTATCATCTATCATTGATAAAACGAATATATTTACAGATGCAAGTGCTCTTATAGACAATTGGCACGTAGATGGTACTGCTATAACGTTTGTTTCTTCTGACGGAATGAATGGTACATTTACAAGTCACACATCTCCTTCTAAGCCTACTACAACAAGACCTTATTTTAGATTTCAAGGATTTGAAGCGGGAAAGAAGTATCGCTTAAAGATGAAGGTTGTCATAAATTCTTCAACTGTAAGTGATATTGGGTTTTTCTATAGTCAAGGTCAAACTGATAGCTGGTCAACTGCAAAACTTGTTGACGTATATGGAAATGTAATTAGAAGTTTAAATGGGGTTGTTGATTGTATTTTTGAAGCAGTAAGTAATAAAACCTTTTTAGGGTTTTCCGCAGATGCTCTTGGAATTGATGATACTGTGACGATAAGTGAGTTCGCAATTGAGTCTGTTAAAGGAATTGATGATATAAATAATGAAGTCGAGCAATTAGAAGATCAGGTTCAAGAATTTCAAAGCCAAATACTTGATGCTAAAACAAATTTGAATAAAGTTGGGTTTGTTGGAGCAGATAATACTTTTGTTGAGCAAAGGTATTATAATTTGGTTCTTCCGAATCATACTTATAAAATAACATTTATTAATCCAAATTGGTCAGTTCCTTCTAATATCGGTTCCAGTTCGTTTAGGGTTGTTATTTCAACTTTTGTTGGTACAACGGAGACACGTTATTATTATGTTTATGGGAATAATACTGTTGCTGATTCTGTTATATTTGATATTGGCGATACTGTTCCGGATTATTTCCGTATTGGTGGTCGTGCTATAGCTGAAACCGAGGTGGTTGCTATATTTGAAGATATTACGGAAGATAGTCAATTTGATAAAACTCGTTGGCCGAAACATTTCACTAAAGAAGATTGTGATTTTAAGGGAAGATTATTAAGTGGAAATATAAATCCAGTAGGCAATTATTATATCTATCTTTTTAAAGTTTCAGATTTAGTTTTCCTTGAAGCAGGTGGATTACCAGACGGATTTTTTATGGATTCTGCTATTTATGAAACTTATAACAGTGCTTTAAAAGCACTTACCAGCGGTAGCACTTATCATCCTTTTGGAAATGGTTGGGCTGCTTATAGAAACGGACGTTATAGATGGGGGAGTTCTGATTACAAAAATGGCTTTTTAGTAATTAAGATTCAGCATAATCATATATCTGTAATTACAGACGAAGATGTTGCTCAAATTGAGTCGTCTGTATGGATAAACTTTTATCCAATAAATTGTCAAGGACAAGTAGATAAAATTAAAAATGATATAAAGGAACTTCATGGCATTGCTTTTGATAAAAATGATTTTGTTCCATGGATTTCAGATTCAAACGGAAATTTGGTTTCTTCTCTTACAAGAGTTAAATTTTTCAAAGAAAATTTCATAGGAAATAAAAAGTTATCTGTAGATATATCAAACTGTCTTACATACGTTCCTGAACTTGTGTATGCAGCGGCTGTATTTAATACTCTTGAGAATGCTCAAAAAAATGCAAGTGCAGGAGTAATAGAATGGGTTTTATCTTCTTGGACTAATGAAAATACTCAAGATGTTTTAATTAACTCTTCAGGTGTATTAAATATTTATTTCAAAAAGAGTAATAATACAGTATTTACTGATTCTGAGTATCAAACTATTAGAAATAATATCATAATAAAATTAGAATCAGTCAGTGGTGGAGATAGTACAAATCCTTTTAAAAATATTGATAGTTTTGATGTTCTTCCTATTGGACAGTTTGTAAATACTACATCTAAGATAGTATCATCTTCTTATGTAGCCTGTGTTCCTTATATTGGCGTTAAGTACTATTTCAAACTTCCTGATGGGATTAGAGTGCGTGTTGCGTATGGTGAAGATCAAAACAGTGTAACTCCTACGGATTGGGTTGATAACGGTAGTTCTATTAAACTGCCAGATAATTCAGTAATGATAGTTCAGAGGATTGATTTTTGTCTTTCTAATGGAAATGATTTAAGCGTTTCTACTATAAGCAATTATGTTCAAAACGGAGACATTGAGATTGTTTATAGTAGGATAGATGCTATTGTTTCTCAACGTAATTATGAGAATGAGAAATATATAAAATCTGCTATTTATAGGCTTATTTATCAAAATTCATCTGAAATACTGCCTAACAGTGGTGTTCCGTCTTTTCCAGCTCTTATTCATGTGAGTGATTTGCACGCAGATATAAAGCGATTCGAGAATGCTGTACAATATGCAAATATTCTTGGTGCTAATGCAATTTTAGCAAGCGGAGATAATGTAATGTATATCAGTTCTAATGGAAGTGGATTTATGAAGGATGTTATTACCAAATACCCTTCTATTCCTTTCTTGAATTGTATTGGTAATCACGAAGCATTTCCAGCGAACACTTATGATAATACCTATTTGTTCAATAATCATATTTCCCCGTTTGTTGAACAAGGAGGTTACGAGTCTGCTGACAATGTTCCAGCTACAATGCCCTACTACTATAAGGATTTAGACTCCCAAAAGTTAAGAGTTATCACAATTAACCAATATGATAATGCGTGCTATTATGGTGGCGGTCTTGGAGGGCGTCTTGGTCAAACTCAGATTAGTTGGTTCTGCAATACTCTTCTCTCTACTCCTGCTGGTTATGGAGTTATCATTATGATGCACTCTCCAGAAGATAAGGTGGATACTCCAAATGAATTTAAGAATTGGAATCAAACTGTTAATTGGGATGGTCGTAGTGAAGATGATTATGGGTATGCTTCAAGCGGTTTATATGTTAATATTATACGTCCTATTAAGACAATTGTGGACGCATTTATAAGTAAAACATCTTTATCTACGTCATATAATGAAAATACTATAAATGGCAACAATGGCGAGACAGTAACTATAAATGTAGATTTTAGTAATTGTGCGGCTGGGGTTGAATTTATTTGTTATGTCACAGGGCATAGACATAAAGACAATATTGGGTATGTACATACTGCGACTAATCGTCAGTTAATGCTAAATATATGTTGCAGCAATGCTCATTATCCCAAATCTGACAATTTATCATTTGCTGAAGGGAGTGATATTCCTCGTGGAGATAGAGGTGTTACTCAAGACGCTTTTAATGTTTATGGAATTGATAGACAAAGCGGCAGAGTAAAAATTGCCCGTGTTGGCAGTAATGTGAACTTTGAAGGCATTGATAGAAAATTTTTGCTTGCTCCTTATAAGTACGCAAATCATCGAGTTGTTCAAGTTCTTGGAAGCGGTGCAACTACGAGTAACACAGATTTGTTCACATTTACAACTGTAGAATCTGGACAGAATAGTTTCAATACTGTTATAACAGTTTCATCAAGTTACACAATTAGTTCTTTGACTGTTAGAATGGGTGGGGTATTGCTTGTCGAAGGTACAGATTACACATTTAATTCTTCTACTGGTGAATTGAACATTCCGAATGTTACAGGAGATTTGCAGATTAATGTAGCAACTGTTTCAGTTTAAAAGGCGGATAATTGAGTAGGTTCGACTTGGTGAGTTTGGAAATATGGACAACCGAATGTTGAAATTGAAGATTTGCGGTGAGCCTGATGCGTAAGGAAGGCCCCATTAATTTGTCCCAACCATTCCCTTATCTTCTCACTATCTTTGCGAAAAACAAAGATAGATAATGGCAACGATATTAACGAAGAACTTCACACTGGAAGAGCTGTGCGCCTCGCCGACGGCTCGGGCACTGGGCATCAGGAACGTCCCGGACGATCAGGCTGTGGCATACCTGACCGGACTGGCCATCAAGGTGCTGCAGCCCCTCCGTGACTGGTGGGGCGAAAGGATCCTGATTGGCAGCGGCTACCGATGCGCTGCACTCAACAAGGCGGTGGGCGGCGTCAAGAACTCACAGCACATGCTCGGCCAGGCCGCAGACCTGTACATCGAAGGTGATATGGAGAAAGGCCGCAGATGGTTCGAATACATCCGGAAGAACCTGCCTTTCGACCAGCTCATCCTAGAACATAACGCAAAAGGCACGTACTGGGTGCATGTCAGCTATAAGCCGACCGGCAACCGTCACCAAGTAATCGGCAACCTTCTAAAGAAATAGATATGGCCGAAAACCTTGAGAACGAACATCTGATGAATGACGACGAATTCCGCAAGAAGCTGGAATTGTGGTCACATAAAATTCATCGCGGTGCCATCCAGGTAATCACCTCGGAAACGGAATCGTACAGCGGGGGCCTTCGTGGTATCACCGAGGATACGGTGGTGCGGAACGAAGGGGATAACGTACGTTCCTACGCCCGTGTCCGCTTCCGCTTTCCCCGCCATGGCGCTTACGTCCACTATGGCGTAGGCCGTGGATGGATCCGTCAGAGTGGCACCGTCGTTCGTGGATGGAAACATTCAGTCAAAAAAATCACACCCTCGCCGAAAGGCCGTCAGGCCGTTGACTTCCTAGATCGTCAAATCAAGGCAAACTACAAGGAATTTATCGACCTTGCTCTCGAATGGACGGAAGACCGCGGTCTGGCCGCCATCCGCAAGGTACTCCGTAAGATGACATTCTCAAAGAAACTGAAATAACATGGCAGACAAAATGACCAACGCCACCGTCAAATTGTTTTTGGACGGTCGCGAAATAAAGAACTCCGTAGCTGATATCGAGAAGAAAATGAAGGATCTGAAGAAAACTCAGAAAGATCTCATCATCGGCTCGGAAGAATATACCCGTACCGGCAAGCAGATTCAGGAGCTTAACGGCATCCTCGCCGAACATAAGAACCAGCTGAAAGCAGTCGGAAAAGAAACCAACAGCCTGACCAGTTCCCTGAAAGAGGTCGTGAAATTTGGAGTAGGTGTTGCCTTAGGCAACGCTTTCACCGGTCTGAAGGACAAAATAATGGCGGCTGCAACGGAATCCGTAGAACTCGCCAAACAAGCCGAAGGCATCGAGCTTGCCTTTAACCGCCTCGACAAGCCGGGGCTGTTGGAGAAACTGCGCGAAGAAACTCACGGGGCAGTATCTGACCTAACGCTGATGACTCAGGCCGTGAAGTTCAAGGATTTCAACCTGCCCATAGAGCAGCTCGGAACCTACCTGGCATACGCACAGCAGAAGGCGAAGGACACCGGACAAGACCTCGGATATCTCGTCGACTCCATCGTGACAGGTCTGGGCCGACAGTCGCTCCCGATACTCGACAACCTCGGACTCTCCGCCACCGAGATACGCGCCGAAATGGCCAAGGGCGGCGACATGTTCACGGCTGTGGCCAACATCATCAAGAAAAACATGGCCGAGGCAGGAGAATACGTCGAGACCGCTTCCGACCGTGCCGCACAGGCAGCTGCCCGACTGGAGAACGCTCAGGTGCAGCTGGGCAAAGAACTGCTGCCCATCAAGGAAAATGCCGACGCTGCTTTCAGCCAGATACAGATTGGCGCAATCGAGGCCATCAGATGGATTGTGAAACACCGCGAAACGCTTTATACGCTGGTGACCGCCATCGCTGCCGTGACAGCCGTCTACCAGCTGCACAACGTATGGCAGAAGACCGTCGCAGCATGGAACACCATACTCGCCACCGGCAACAAGGCGATAGCCGTTTCGATGGGCGTGCTGCGAGGTGCAGGCATAGCGCTGCAGGCCATGTGGGCGCTGCTCACCGGTGGTGTTAAGGCATACACCGTGGTTATGAGGGCTGCTGCCATCGCATCGGCTGCCCATCCGTTCCTGGCACTCGTGTCGGTTCTGGCCGCAGTGGCTTCGGGTGTATATCTGCTGTCGAAGGCATTTGGCAGTGAAAACGAAGAGCTGAAGAAGGTGAACGAGGCGGCTCAACTGCAGGCACAGCACCTGAGAGATATCAGGGATATCAGGGAGAAGGCCAACAGTCAGACAGCCGAGGAAATAGCCAAGATAAACGCCTTGCGTGCAACTGTTGAGGACGTGAACGAAAGCTACAGCAAGCGCAAGACTGCATTGGAGGAACTGAAGCGCATCGTTCCCGAATATCACGGGAACCTGACCCGCGAGCACGGACTCATCAACAGCAACACATCGGCCCTGGACGCATACGTCAAAAACCTGCAAAAGGCAGCCATGGCACAAGCAGCCATGAACAAGATTACGTCTATCACCGAACACTCGCTTAACACCGGACTGACCCGCCAGCAGCGGCAGATGAACCAACAGTACGCCCTCGGGCAGCTGGCCTCGCACGGATTCGACCCCGCCACCATGACGCTGGGCGGAAACATCAACGGCAACTACATCCGTCAGGGCGGGACGTTCATCCGAAAAATCAGCGGTGAAGAAGCCGACGAGATAAACCGATGGATAAAGGTTGTGGAATACAACAAGCAGAGACTCTCCGACCTTAACGCCAGCCTGCAGAAAGACCAGGCTGCCATCGACAACGTGAACAGATACTTGAAAGGCATGGGCATAGACCTTGCCAATCCACCGTCGACGCCAACCCAGTCGGACGGTGGTTACGCTACACCGGCCAAGACTGGCAGGACCGGCAAAGTTGAAACCGAAGAGCAAAAACGGCAGAAAGCTGTTAGGGAAGCACAGCTTAAGCTGGAAGAGGAATACCTGAAGAAACGTAACGAATTGGTCAGGACTTACGCCGAATCAGAGAGTATGACTAAGGAAGAGCTGCAAGGCAAACTCGAACGCTTGGAAATGGAACGTCTCGAGAGGGAACTCGGCATCATCGGCCTTGAATCGTCTGAAAAGGAGAAGATCATGTCGAAGGTGTACGATCTGAGGCGTCAGTGGAAAGAAAGGGAGGTTGAGATGCTGCAGGATCTGGAGAAACAAGAGGCCGACAATGAGAAAGAGGCACAGGAGAAAATGCGGGAGCAGCAGGAGAAAGCACTGGAGGAAATGCAGAGGATGCAAGAGGATCGTGCGAATCTCATCATGGAAACCGCAGAACAATTCGGTCAGAGCTTCGGTGATATGATGGAAGGTTTCTTCGAGGACGGCAAACTCGATTTCGGTAAATTCCTGCAAGATATCCTGAAGATGACCCTCGACGCCCTGGAGAAAACGATGATAGCTGCCATCGCAGAACGCACCATTAAGGATGTCGCAACACTCGGATTGAAGGGCTTGGCAAAAGCAGCTCTGGAGATAGCAGCTATCACAGCTGCCTTCGAGTCAGCTAAAGCACTCATCGGCTCATTCGCCTCGGGAGGCTTCACCGGTCCGGGAGCCTGGAACGAAGAAAAAGGTGTGGTCCATGCTAACGAGTTCGTGGCCAACCGATACGCAACGGGCAATCCCAACGTGATGCCCGTGCTTTCGCTCATCGACGCTGCTCAGAAAAGTGGCAGCGTGGCCAACCTCACAAGTGCCGATATCGCTGCCGTGCTTCCCCGCCAGACGGTGGTATCGCCAAGCAGTCAGTTGGTGACAAACCGCAACCAACAGAACGACGGCAACCGTGAACTGATGGCCATGATCTCAGTGATGGCCAAAACAAACCAGCAGCTTCTGGCACGCCTGAAACAGCCGATCATCGCTGAGACCTATGCCACCGGCAAGCATGGTGTGAACGAAGCGCAAACGCTCGTACAGAAAATGAAGTCAAACGTTAGCAGATAGTAAATATGGTAAAGCTCATCATTGCCGGCATGCAGGTTAACCTGTCAGCCGATATCTCTTTCGAATACTACGACCGCAATCCGCTCTTTTCGAAAGAGGGTAAGCATACGCTCGATATAGATATCGACCTCGCTGATCCGCAGAATGCCTACGTCTATAGCAGTCTGCAACGTATAGACGTAATGGCAAAACCGGTCAACCGCACAGCAGTTCTGATAAATGAAAGAGGCGTTATTCTCCGTGGTACCGAAGTTCTTCTCGAAATAGATGAGAAGAAAGCAAAGATACAGTTGGTGGCTGGTAATTCGGAACTGAATTACCTGAGCGGAGGCGACAAGAAAATTGCCGACCTGGACCTTGGCTCAATAGAGGGATTGAATGAAACTGTGGCATGGAACTCACTGAGCGGAACCTACCCTACATGGGATTACGTCTGCACGCCTGTCTGCGTGAAGGCAGCCTACCGTGACGAACAGATGCCCTACATCTGGACGCCTAACAGCGTCATTATGAACGAGGTGATCCGGCAAAACAACAGTATTGGGCTTAAATCAGGCACAACACTTTGTCCGCAGCCGTATCTGTCTGCCATGGTGAAGAAAGTCATCACTGCGCTTGGTTACACCATAGGCAGCAACTTCCTCGACACTAACGCCGTAATGAAAAAGGTAATACTCATCAACGGCTACCATTCCACCGACTTCAACCAGATGGTACCAAACTGGGAAGTGAATACTTTCATCTCGGAAGTAGAGAAATTCACTGGCTGTATATTTGTGGTGAACCAGATTACAAAAGTAGTGGATATCATTCAGGCGAATTACTTCTATCAAAACATGGAAGAAGAAGTGATTGCGGCCAGAGACATAATCGGAGAAGTCAACAAGAAATTCAACGAGGAAGCGCCGGAAGGCGTCCTCTATCATAATGTCAGTTATAAATTTCCCAAAACCGAGATTTATAACTATTGGTCTGTAGCCAATGATATTATGGACTCACTGACGGTCAAGCCCTGTGAACTGGTCAGCCTGGAAGACAGCAGGGGCTACAACTTCCTGCTTGATATCTGGTCAGAACTCAACGGCGGAACGCTCCCGGAAAAATTGATCAGCGTTCCGGAAGCCATCGCCAATGAATATAACAAAATGATTTGCTACGAAGACTTGGGCAGGGACTGGGGATTCAACTTCGTGCTAAGATGCACTACGAGAGGATACAGCCATCTTCGGCAAATAAACAAATACGGTCCCCATATAGACCCGAATTCGGAAGACACCATGGAACTAAGCATAGTTCCAGTGGAATTGGTTTGGGGATATCCTGCAATAGAGGCTGATGACGAGATATGGCAGCTGCCTGTTCCGCTTGCACGCAACTCAGATTACAAGGAAACAGAAACCACAGAAGATGAAGAGACACTGGGACTGAATGAGTATATAGCAGGTGAAAAGGAAGAGGAAAACACATCGGAAACAATGTATGCAGCCTTCTATCTGGGATTCAGGAACTGCAACTTCACGAGAATGGGAATCCCCAGAACGATCGTGTTCAACACGCCTGTAGCCGCTCCAAGTAATATCATGGAAAGGTTTAAGGGAGTGTTTATGAATAATTCATTCGCATTCTGGGAGAATCAGGAAATGATCGACTTCAATGCAGACGGCTACGATATGAGCATCAACGGAAGCAGCGGAATGTACAATCAATTCTGGCGCAACAACCTGAAGGTAGACTTCACACGGCCGTACGTCATCAGATTCCGTAACGTCAAAACACGTGATTCCAGAAACATCTTCATCATCGCCAACAAGAAGTTCTATTGCTCTGAATTGAAGTACATTGGGAACGGAAAAGAAATCAGCGAAATCGTGGAGGGCACATTCTATTCTGCCTCCAACGCAGAAGAAGATGGAACCGTTGAGACCTTCACTGCAACAGCCGTGCATTATGTGTATACCGGTCAGGTGGATATCACTTGGAACAAGAAGCTGACCCGCGATATCAATATAGGTCTCGGTGCAGGCAGCTATACGCTCCTGCTGACCATGGCAGCCGGCACCAGGTCAATAAGTGTGACGCGCAGCCAATTCATAGAACAGATATTGGTTGCTGACGTACATCAGGAATCAGACGACTACAACACCTATAACATTTCGATTGTGAGCAACAACACCAGAAACGTAAAGGTGGAACTAAGCTACACCTCCAACACGATTACGGCAAGTCTGGAATCCGAACTGGATGAGGACGTGTTTGTGTACATGATTCTCGGAACGTCGGAATCAGGAGATGCAGACCTGGAAACCACCCTCACCATACCCGCGGGTGAAACTGAGGCATCAATGGCTGCACCAATAACGATGCCGCCGACATACGGAATGCATGCAGAAGCAGCAAGTCCAAGCGGTAATAACAGATTCTTCGTTGTGATCATGAATACATACACAGGTACTATCACTCATCACACCGATACTGGCCTGGTCGAAATTGAGTTCACACAACTGCTCGAGAAGAACATCAACATCAGCGTGAATGCCGGAAGCTACACCTACATATTGACAATGGTCGCTGGCAGTAAAAGCGCATCCGTCACCCGTGAACAATTCATTGGTACCACAGTCACGGCGGATGTGACAAAAGCAGCGGACGATGACAATAACTATGAATTGACAGTTGTTCCGGTGTCAGGAGAAAGCAATGCTGAACCAAGCTGAGATTTGCAGTAACTGAGGCTTCATAATTTAAGAGATAAATCCAAGCCATTGCGTCTGTGAAGATGCGGTGGCTTTTCCTTTTCCGTCCGGATTGAAGGTTTCCTCCTTTTCTTTGTTGTGAGACATTCCATAAACAGTGATACTGTTTGGTATCGTTCATGATAGTGGTGTCTTCCGCTCAAACTTCCTTCTTCCTTTTTTTTCTGTTCTCCCTTCCTGATGACGCAGCTGTCTGCCGTCAATCTTCACTACCGACATATCCTATACTCCACAGCGTGCTCAGCGTTGATTGATGTTAAATCGCAGTCATATCCGTTTTCTGAAGACTTTCCGCACCGGCGCTTTGATTTTTCCTTTGCAAATGTAGGCCAGCCCATGCCCTGCAAGGACCACTCCGAGTATTTCCACACAAAGTTTCGACACGCTTTCCGCATTTTCTTCTTCACGCCAGGGGCTAAAGAAAATGTGGCTTTTCTTAAACTTTCCTTGAAATTCCTTGCATCAAGCACTTTCCACTGTTGCCTCTTATATGCACGTAAAAATTACAAAAGCGCCCAGCGCTTCAAGTTAAACTTCAAAAAATTTAAAGATATGACAGCTTCAGTTTTAACATCCAGCATCAACAGCCAAATGAGCCGCAAGTTCCGTAGCAACAGGTATTTCACGGTAGTAGTTAACGATTTCGACGGCGACAGCCACGACTACGAAATCAGTGCCGAGAACCAGGAGGAAGCCGGAAGCATCGCAGAAAGCATTGCAATGAACGATGGAATCCAAATCAGTTATATCGAGGTTTATTAAATAAAATGTCTAACAATTTAAAAATAAGAATTATGGAAACCAAGAAATCAATCCTCATCGAGTTTGTAAAGTCTAACAAATCAAACGCAATGGTCTGGAAAGTATCAGTACCAAAATCAAAGAAGAATGTGGGTTACTGCAAAACCGCCGCTAAGGCAATCATGTTTGCCTTCCTGCTTAAAAGCAGAACGCAACTGCCAATTGACAAATACTGTCTGGATATCGCTCAGTTGGCGATTCCTGCCAAGACAACAGAACCTCCCAAGGCTGAATAAGCCCGGGAGGTTTCTCCTATGGTCAGAACACGCCCTTGTACTTAAGGATCAGCGGATTTGCTTCCTTAATATCCAAGGGTGTATATGTGTTAGTAATGAGCAAGGAACTGTGGCGTGCCTGGTCACGGACTGAAAGAGGATCCGTATTGGCACGCAGCATATTGGTGATGCCCGTATCTTTCAGCGAATAGAACTTGTAGCAGGCGGGCAGCCGCAAGTCCTTACGCACATGCAGGTTCCAGTAGTCGCGGAACTGCTTCTCGTCCCTCCTACCCTTCCCCGGCTTACACTTGTCCGAGAACAGGTAGTATTGGCTTGGATGGCTGAACACCTTCAGGTCGAGCATCAGCCTCACGATGTGGTCCGGCAGCGTCACCACTGAGCTTTGGCGGTTCTTGGTCTGGTCTCCATGGAGCACCAGCGTCTTTTTCTCGATATGGAAATCTCCAATCCGTAGCTTCGACATTTCCTTCGGCCTGACAAACATATAGTGCAGTATATAAGCGGCTAAGAGGAAATGCCTGTTGTGTTCCTCCAGGTATTTTCGCACCTTCACCAGCACGTCATCCGGGATGACCGTGCGGTTCTTTGCCGTGGTCCGCTTGATACTGTGCAGCCCGTCCGTAGGATCATCATGGATATACCTGCGCTGCTTCATCCAGCCGCAGAAGGTTCGAATCCACGAAAGGTAATTGTTATAGGTCTGCGTCGAGCAGTTCCGCTCGATGAGTATGTAGTCCATAAACTTGGCCAGCGCATACTCATCCAGTTGATAGGGATAGAAGATGTTGAGTCCAGATGTTAACACCCAACCCTCCAGCATCTTCAACCGTGACAGATATTCACGAAGTGTATCTTCACGATAGGCAGAATCGTTGAACATCTTGTTCACATACTGCCTGTACCTGGTGCAAACCTCAGGCCATGATGTGAACTGCTGGCCCGCCTTCGCTTCGATAAACGGGTTCCAGCCGCGCACCAGCCTCTGTGTCAGTTCCTCCATCAGCTGCTTCGCATAGGCGTTACGCTCACGCTGAGAACGGAACCTGCCCAGCATCACCTTCTTGCGTTTCATTCCTCCGGTACCAGGATCAAACGCATAGAAATCAACATACGACTCCTTCCCCTTGTGATAGGTGGGAGGAGTCCAGTCCTTTACACGGGTGTACCGCCTTTCAGATAAAACAGAATTTTTTTTATCCATTGCTTTAATTTTTTCTGCAACGGATGATGAGACAATTTCCGGAACTTCGTCCTATATTCGTCCGAGTCAATCCCGGCGACAAACGCGAAAACCGCCAGTATATGGCGGTTCTCTGCTAGTTGATGTCGAGGTGACAGGACTCGAACCTGCGACAGCCTGGTCCCAAACCAGGAACGCTACCAACTGCGCTACACCTCGAATTTTGCGGATGCAAAGGTACAAAGTTTTTTTGTACCCTGCAAATAAAACCG
>Ga0256404_1002491_pt1 | contig 40608 bp, 31 predicted proteins | sample RumenRJG_01DNA_FD_185990 | JGI IMG/M metagenome (GOLD analysis project Ga0256404, IMG submission 185990) | Bovine rumen microbial communities from Lethbridge, Alberta, Canada - RJG_01 | ecosystem: Host-associated > Mammals > Digestive system > Stomach > Rumen | place: Canada: Alberta | collected... | reverse complement strand
CTCCACCGGAACCGACATTGTTTGGCTAAGGGGGGCTTGTCTTTAAAAAAATCTTTCCGCAATGCCTGTTTATTGGCATCGCGGAAGGATTTTTATGTGGTTTCCGTTTTTAGCGGACACCAATACTTCTAAATAATGCTTTTGCGGGGGAGCCCGGCTAAAGAACTTTTCCTTTAGCATTTGAGGCTACCCCGCAAAATCGTTATTAGCTTATATTTCTAAGGAGTTGGATCACCCAACATCCTTTTCTCTTTCTCTTTATTTTCTCTTTTTGATTTGAAGTTTGGGGATCTTAACGGTTTCTCCTGCTTTAAAGTTCGTTTTACCACCGTTGACAGCTTGTACATAGCATTCCATCCCCGGTCCAAGATTGGCGCGGCTGATGGAAGAGAGTGTCTGTCCGCTTCGTACCTTCACCGTATGGCTGATGCCAACGATGCGGTAGGCTCCCGTGCGTATTCTCACGTCTTGGTTATAAGCAGTCTGATCTTTGTCAGTCTCTTGCTTTGACACTGCGCTCTCAGACGGTTTCAGCTTAGTATTATTGGTATTTGCCGCAGCCTTCATGGCATTGCGTTGACCATCCTCTTGCAGATTGCTACGGGTTGTCGTAGAGGGCTGTGAAGCATCTTTGCTGCTGGCTACCTGGCTCTCCATTTTATCTTTTACCTTAGCATTTTCCTTAGCCTGGGCTTCGTTTGCAGTCTGTTTTTGGCTGGATTGGTTTGCTGTTGATGAAGTTGCGTTGAGTGTAGAGTCGTTGCCGGGTTGTGCATTGATACCATTCTTATTGCGGTAGGCCAATATTTCCAGCATCTCAATACGGTGATCACGCTTCTTCAATTGATTGAGCAGAAAATAGCCGCCACTCAGACATAGTAAGACGACAACGACAAAAAAGGTAATCACCCCCTTCATCATCCGATATTGATGGCGGAAATTATTTCGCAGTTCTTCATTCGCTGCCTGCAGTATTAGGTTCTCATCCTCGAATTTCTGGCTGATGTTGGCGGTTGCCGTTTGCACTTTCTTCTCAAGATCAAAGGCTTGTATCTCCGGCTGTGAATCTTTCGTCTCTTGCTCTACACATTCGGCTTTCGGTGTATTTCCTTCTAATTCCTGTTCTGATTCATTCGGCTCTTGCGCCAGCACTTCCTGCTTAGTGCTTTCCTCATCTTTTGGCTCTTCACACTCTTGACTATTAGCAGTTTCAACTATAGAAGGAGCTTCTTGCGTGGGAGTGTTCTCCTCCATCGAGGGAGCCTCTTGCGCAGAGTTGTCCTCTTCCGCTGCTGGTCCATCATGCGCAGGAGTTTCCTCCTCTTTAGAAGATGGAGCTTCTGAAAGAATATTCTCCTGGAGAGGAGCACCAACCACTTCGTTCGGTACTTCTGTCGCTAAGGATTGAACATTGCTGTTCTGAACTTCTTCTGGTTGATTCTCGGGAGTTTCTTCTTGCTTATCTTCAACAGAATCTTCCTGTTGTTGATCCTCTATAGATATAGAATCTTTTTGTCGGTTTACAATCGAATCCTCTTGTTGATTTACATTGGAATCCTCCTGTTTATTTTCAACAGAATTCTCTGATGTTTCTTCTTTTTCCTCTTCCTCGAATTTCTTGTCGATGAGGCTAAAGTCGGTGCCGTCGTTGACAGCTACTGTCTCAAATTGAGAGAAGGGGCGGTTGACAAAATCACGCATATCGCTGTCCGGTGTGAAGCTGATCTTATCTCTACCGTCGATCAGAATCGGCTCACCCGTATTGACATCGATGCTCTTTCTCGACTGCACACTGATGACTTTGAAAGTACCCAATCCTTTGATCTTCACAATCTTCTCGTCTTGAAGACCATCCTGCAAGACACTGAACATCTTCTCGACAAAGCTGTTGGCCTGCTTCTTGTCAAGTTCAAATTTGTCTACGAGTTCTTGTGATAAGTCTTTGATGAGCTGTTTATTCATGATTTTCCTTTCAAAGTTTCTTTGATTGCGGAGGTGGGTTTGAAGCTGAGCACAAGCTTTGGTGGTACCAGCATCCGCTGTCCATTGCCAGGGTTGACGACAATGCGCTCGAGTCTTTTCTTCACCTCAAAGGAGCCGAAGTTGGTGATCTGCACACTGTCGCCGTCTTCAAAGGCCTTTTTCATCGCTTCGATGACGGTATTGACCATTTTCTGAGTGTCGGCCTGCGTATAGCCGGTGTCAGAGGCTAAGGTGCTGATGAATTCTTTGTTGTTCATACTTGTCCATATAAATCAAACTCGTCGCTGCCTGTCATCTTCACTTGATAGAAGTTGCCAACGCGCAAGCGCTTGTCTTTCACGGGAATGAGCACCTCGGGGTCTACTTCGGGAGAGCAGAATTCGGTGCGGCCAACATAATAGTCGCCCTCTTTGCGATCGATGATCACGGGGAAAGTCTTACCCACTTTCTCGGCTTCTATCTCCTCGCTGATCTGCTGTTGCAGAGCCATGAGTTTGTCGAGACGCTGTTGCTTCACCTCCTCCGGCACGTCATCGTCATAGTGAAGGGCAGAGTAGGTGCCCTCTTCCTCAGAGTAAGCAAAGGCTCCCATACGCTCAAAGCGCTGCTCACGCACGAAGTCGAGCAACTCATTAAAGTCTTCTTCTGTCTCACCGGGGAATCCCACCATCAGCGTGGTTCTGATGTGAATGCCCGGAACGCGTTCACGGATGGTACGTAGGAGATTGATGGTATCTTCCTTGGTGACGTGGCGGTGCATTCTTTCGAGCATGTGGTCGGAGATGTGTTGCAGGGCAATGTCGAGATAGCGGCAGACATTCGGTTTCTCCCGCATCACATCCAGCAACTCCAGAGGGAATTGGTTGGGGTAGGCATAGTGCAATCTAATCCATTTCACACCGGGAATATCTGCTATGCGGTTGATGAGTTCCGCGATCATCGGCTTGTGGTAGAGATCGATGCCATAATAGGTAAGCTCCTGCTCTATTATCTGAAACTCTTTCACGCCTTCTTTGACCAGTTCCTGCACCTCGTTGAGAATGTCGTCTATCGGCCGGGAGACATGCTTACCAGTGATCAGCGGTATGGCGCAGTAGGCGCAGTGGCGGTCGCATCCCTCTGCTATCTTGATGTAAGCATAGTGATGAGGCGTCGTCAGCTTACGGCGGCTGTTGGCGTCAACGCGTGATTGGTTGAAGGTCAAGTCTGTCTGTGCAGCTTGCTGCTGACCGGTAGAGGCATGAGCGTCTGTGGCTTCGCTTTCTGCTGGTCCAAGATCCTGCAGCAACTGTCGGTAGTCAAACTTACCGTAGAATTTATCGACTTCGGGGATCGATTCTTCCAACTCCTTGCGATAACGTTGTGAAAGGCAGCCCATGACAAAGAGCTTCTTGAGTTTGCCATGCTGCTTGGCCTCAACGAACTCCAAGATCGTGTTGATGCTTTCCTCTTTGGCAGCTTCTATAAAGCCACACGTATTGATGACGGCGATGTCTCCGGCAGGGCGCTTGGGATCGTGTACACAATGATAGCCCTCCTGCTCGAAGCGCCGCATGAGTTGTTCAGAGTCTACGAGGTTTTTTGAGCACCCCATAGTGATAAAGTCTATTCTATTCTTCATTTTATATTTTGCTGCTGTCGTTTGCCGAACGGCGTCAGCTGATTGAGCGATTAAAAGAGTGAGTCAACAAATTCTTTCCGGTTGAAGAGCTGGAGGTCTTCCATCTTCTCTCCGAGGCCGATGTATTTCACGGGCACTTTCAGCTGGTCGGAGATGCCGATGACGACGCCGCCCTTGGCAGTACCGTCGAGTTTGGTGATGGCCAGAGAAGTGACAGAGGTGACTGCGGAGAACTGCTTGGCCTGCTCGAAGGCATTCTGTCCGGTGCTGCCATCGAGCACCAAGAGCACCTCGTCGGGAGCTGTAGGCACCACTTTCTTCATGACATCCTTGATTTTCTTCAGCTCGTTCATCAGTCCGATTTTGTTGTGCAGACGGCCGGCGGTATCGATGAGAACAACGTCAGCACCGTTGGCTTTTGCGCTTTGCAGCGTATCGAAGGCAACGCTGGCAGGGTCAGCTCCCATCTGCTGTTTGATGACAGGCACTCCTACGCGGTCGCCCCAAATCTGAATCTGCTCTACGGCAGCAGCGCGGAAGGTGTCGGCGGCGCCGAGATATACTTTCTTTCCGGCTTGCTTGAACTGATATGCCAGTTTGCCGATCGTTGTGGTCTTGCCGACACCGTTGACACCCACCACCAATATCACGTAAGGCTTGTGGTCGCTGGGCAGATCCCAGTTGCTGCTGTCTTTGGTGTTGTTTTCGGTGAGCAGCGAGGCTATTTCTTCTTTCAGGATGGTGTTGAGCTCTGATGTGGACACATATTTGTCTCTGGCCACTCTCTCCTCGATGCGGTGGATGATCTTCAATGTGGTATCCACACCCACGTCGGAGGTGATCAGTGCTTCCTCAAGATTGTCGAGCACATCATCGTCAACCTTGGACTTACCCGCGATGGCACGCGTGATCTTACTGAAGACACTCTGCTTAGTCTTTTCCAGTCCAGCATCAAGCGTCTCCTTTTTCTTCTTATTAAAAAGTCCGAATATTCCCATCGTTTCTATTGCTTATTTCTATTGCAAAGATAGTGTTTTATTTGCAAACTACAAAATATGGCACATTCAAAATAGGGTAGAGGGAGGGGAATAGAAACAAAAAAGCTGAATCTCGAAAGATTCAGCCTTTGTGCGCCCTTAGGGACTCGAACCCTAGACCCACTGATTAAGAGTCAGTTGCTCTACCAGCTGAGCTAAGGGCGCTTTGGAAAAAATAATAGAAGTGCGCCCTTAGGGACTCGAACCCTAGACCCACTGATTAAGAGTCAGTTGCTCTACCAGCTGAGCTAAGGGCGCATTCTCAAGTGAAAAGAAGTGCGCCCTTAGGGACTCGAACCCTAGACCCACTGATTAAGAGTCAGTTGCTCTACCAGCTGAGCTAAGGGCGCATTCTTTAAGTGTTTTGCAATCCTCAACCGTCTGTTTTGGAATTGCGAGTGCAAAGGTACACTTTTTTTAGGTACCCACCAAACTTTTCGTTATTTTTTTTCCAAATTTCTTATTCGTTCATGGAAGCGAGGAACTCGGCGTTGTCTTTCGTGCGCTCCATTTTGTCATGAATTGTGTTCATGGCTTCCATCGGATTCATGTCGGAAATGAACTTGCGCAAGATCCACATACGTGACAGCGTTGTCTTGTCTTGCAGCAGGTCGTCGCGACGTGTGCTGGACGCTACGAGGTTGACAGCCGGGAAGATACGCTTGTTGGACAGTGAGCGGTCGAGCTGCAGTTCCATATTGCCGGTACCCTTGAATTCCTCAAAGATCACCTCATCCATCTTGCTGCCAGTATCGATAAGTGCCGTGGCGATGATGGTCAGTGAGCCACCGCCTTCGATGTTACGTGCAGCACCAAAGAATCGTTTTGGCTTTTGCAGTGCGTTGGCGTCAACACCACCAGTGAGCACCTTGCCGCTGGCAGGCGATACTGTGTTGTAAGCGCGGGCCAGTCGGGTGATGGAGTCCAGGAAGATGACCACATCGTGGCCGCATTCTACCATGCGCTTGGCTTTTTCGAGCACGATGCCTGCAATCTTGACGTGGCGCTCGGCAGGCTCGTCAAAGGTAGAGGCGATGACCTCGGCGTTGACAGTGCGTGCCATATCGGTGACCTCCTCAGGGCGCTCGTCGATGAGCAGCATCATCAGATAAGCCTCGGGGTGATTGGCTGCGATGGCATTGGCGATATTCTTCATCAAGATGGTCTTACCGGTCTTTGGCTGTGCCACAATGAGCGCACGCTGGCCTTTGCCGATCGGAGAGAAGAGGTCGACGATACGGGTGGAGAGGTTGGTGGTCTTCGGGTCGCCGCAAAGCGTGAACTTCTCATCGGGGAAGAGAGGGGTAAGATGCTCAAAAGGAATTCTGTCTCTTACTTCAGAGGGATTTCGTCCGTTGATGGAGTCGATGGAAGTCAGAGGGAAGTATTTCTCGCCCTCTTTAGGTGGTCTGACGTGGCACTGTACGACGTCACCTGTCTTCAAGCCATAGTGTTTGACCTGGTTGACAGCAACGTAGATGTCGTCGGGAGAGGAGAGATAGTTATAATCGCTTGACCGCAGGAAGCCATAGCCGTCAGGCATAATCTCCAGCACGCCATTGGCCGAGATGATGTCGTCGAAGTCGTAATTGCCGCTTTGCTCCTGCTGCTCCTCTTCCTCCTGATAGTCGGAAGCAGGATACTCATTATTATTATATGGAGTCGTGGGGTTGTCAAACATGTCGTAGTTGGGCGTCATTCCCTGATCCTCAATCGGAAGGTCCACGACAGGTATGAAATCCGTGCCGTCGCCGGGATCGCCTTCCCACACACCGTCTTCGTCGTTAGTCGAAGTTTCCTGCTGCTTGTTGTGCTCGTTGACCTTTTCCTGCAGTTTAGTCAGAATGTTGTTGTCTTGACCATCGCTTTCAGCTTGAGCATTTCCCGTGGCAAAAGCCTCTTCCGGTACTATTTCTGTGTTGGCAGTAGCCGTGCTGTCCTCCTTATTATCCTTGTTGCTGTTCTCTTCAGCGTTAGCTTCTTGTGCCATATTCTGGGCAGCAGTCTCTATTTGTTTTTGGAGTTGGTTGATTCTTTCAATGATCTCCTTCTCCTGTTTGGTTTTGGGTCCACGATGCTTAGGCAGGCTGTCGAGTTCCTGTTTGAGGGCCTCTACTTGCTGGAACAAAGAGCCTTGGTCACTATTCTGTGCCGGTTGATCATCGTTGGTTTTATTCTCTTTCTCAGGCTCTGGTTCATCAGGATTCTGAGTGTTGGCATTTTCAGAAAACAAGCTGTTCTCGACTACTTTTTTATTTCTTTTCATATCGAGGTTTTCTCCGTTTTTCCCATTTACAGAATACACGTAATCGGTTTCGGGAGCCATTATCCTTATGCGCTTTCTCTTACCAGTAGCTGTTGCTGTAGCATTGGCATGGCTGCTGTCATAGGCCTGCTTGTCAAGAATGTCATAGACGACTTTCTCCTTGGAGGCGTCTGGGTCCAGCTCCATACCTAATTGCTGAGCAATATCTTCCAGTTCAGAAGTATTCTTAGCTAATAATTCTTCTTTGCTATACATAGAATATAAAAAATATGCGTGTTGATTTTTACAAGATGTTGCAAAAACTGCAACGTCGGTGTGTTTTAAATCATTGCAAAGGTAATGAAAAATCGACAATTATTAGAATAAACAGAAATGAAATATCTGTGTATTAACACTTATTAATTAACATGCGTCAAATGATCATTTGTCGGGACTCTTGTCGATGGCATTTGAACAAGAAGTTTTCTTGTAAGTTGCTTATCATGCTATCTCTCGTTGGACTTCTACCGATGGCATTTGAACAAGAAGGGGTATAAAAAAAGACTGCAAAACCGAAGCCTTGCAGTCTTTATGAGTGAAAATGCTCTCCCAACTAAATGTGTTGGAGAGAGCTGTTATTTTGCAATCTGTTGATTACTTGCCGTTCTCCAGGTCAGCCTTCAGCTTAGCCAGCACGTCGAGATCGCCTAAGCTGGTACCGGCAGCAACGTTGTTGATGACCGGAGTATCCTGAGCCTTGCGAGCAGAGCCGGAGTTGTGGCGGCGGGTTGTCTTAGGCTCGTCCTTGCCCTCCTCGAATGTACGAGAGTGGGAGAGGATGATGCGGCGAGAATCCTTGTTGAACTCAATCACCTTGAACGGAAGAACCTCACCAAGCTTAGCCTGTGAGCCGTCTTCCTTGGTCAGGTGCTTAGGAGTAGCAAAGCCTTCGCCACCCTCTGTCAGAGTGATGACAGCACCCTTGTCCATCATCTCGGTGATCTTGCCCTCGTGGACAGAACCCGGAGTATAGATCTCCTCGTACTTGTCCCAAGGATTCTCCTCGAGCTGCTTGTGGCCGAGGCTCAGACGACGGTTCTCCTTGTCGATGTCGAGAACCACAACGTCGATGTCTGCGCCGACAGAAGTGAACTCAGAAGGATGCTTCACCTTCTTGGTCCAGCTCAGGTCAGAGATGTGGATCAGACCGTCAACACCTTCCTCGAGTTCTACGAAGATACCGAAGTTAGTGAAGTTGCGAACCTTTGCAGTGTGGCGGCTGCCAACAGGATACTTCTGCTCGATGGTCTCCCAAGGATCTTCCTTGAGCTGCTTGATACCCAGGCTCATCTTGCGCTCCTGGCGGTCAAGAGAGAGGATCACGGCCTCTACCTCGTCACCTACGTGCAGGAACTCCTGAGCAGAGCGGAGGTGCTGGCTCCAAGACATCTCGCTGACATGGATCAGACCCTCAACACCCGGCTGGATCTCAACGAATGCACCGTAGTCAGCGATGACGACCACCTTACCCTTCACGTGGTCACCCACCTTGAGGTTAGGATCGAGAGAATCCCAAGGATGCGGAGTGAGCTGCTTCAGGCCGAGGGCAATGCGCTTCTTCTCCTCATCGAAGTCGAGGATAACGACATTGATCTTCTGGTCGAGCTGTACAACCTCATGCGGATCGCTGACGCGGCCCCAAGAGAGGTCGGTGATATGCACCAGTCCGTCCACACCGCCGAGGTCGACGAATACACCGTAAGAAGTGATGTTTTTGACAGTACCCTCGAGCACCTGACCCTTCTCCAAGTGAGAGATGATCTCTTTCTTCTGAGCTTCGAGCTCGGCCTCGATGAGTGCTTTGTGCGATACGACGACGTTGCGGAACTCCTGGTTGATCTTCACCACCTTGAACTCCATGGTCTTGCCCACGAACATGTCGTAGTCGCGTATAGGATGAACGTCAATCTGGCTGCCGGGGAGGAAGGCCTCGATGCCGAAGACATCAACGATCATACCACCCTTGGTACGGCACTTGATGTAGCCCTGGATGACCTCGTTGTTCTCCATAGCCTTGTTGATGAGCTCCCAGCTCTTGCTCAGGCGAGCCTTCTTGTGAGAAAGTACCAGCTGACCCTTCTTGTCCTCCTGGTCTTCCACGTAGACTTCCACTTTGTCGCCAACCTTCAGGTCGGGGTTGTAGCGGAACTCGGAGGCGGGGATGATGCCATCGCTCTTGTAGCCGATGTTGACCACCACCTCTTTCTTATCGATGGAGATGACTGTACCCTCGACCACCTCGTGCTCCTGAATCTTGTTGAGAGTCTCGTCGTAGGCCTTCTCGAGGTCTTGCTTGCTCACGTTTGAGCTAGCGCCGTTTTCAAACTCGTCCCAGTTGAAGTCGGCTAACGGCTGCACGTTCTTGACGTTGTTTAAATCTGACATAAAAAATTTTGTTGTTAATGAATTAATAAAGTTAGACTTTATGTGAATCGACAGGGCATGGCATGCCCACACCCTTTGAAATCGGCTGCAAAGGTACTGCTTTTTTTTCATACACCGTTCGCCGGGTCAGTGGGTTATGCCGTATTTATGATATTTTAACGTCAATAACGTACGATTTCTTTTTTATGGTCTGATAAATCCATATTTATGGTTTGCGTCGCGCGAAAGTGTTGGATACAGAGCTTGGATTTATTGTCCGAGGATTTGTAGATACGCAACAACGCAACACGCAACAACGCAACATAAGGTGCATTCTGACTAATTGTCGAGATAACGATGAAAATGAGACTATAGATTGAAAATATATTATATTATTAATATTATAATTATTATATAATATTTTATATATTAATTATTTATATAATTGTATAAACTATATCTTTATATTTACGTTTTCTATTTCTCGAACCTCAGATACCTATAAATGTTGCGTTGTTGCGTTGTTGCGTTACTTTTTTTTAGGTAGGGTGTATGTATTTCCAAGAAAAATCGTATATTTGTATTCTGAAAACGAAAAGCTCATAAAATATGTCAGAACCATTGGCAGAACGCATGCGGCCGCAGTCGCTCGACGACTATGTAGGCCAGGATCATCTCGTTGGCAGGGACGGCGTGCTGAGGAGAATGATAGAGTCGGGGCATGTCAGCTCCTTCATCTTGTGGGGACCGCCGGGCGTGGGCAAGACGACGCTGGCCCACATCATTGCCAGCACGCTCAAGGTGCCCTTCTATACGCTGAGTGCCGTCACCAGCGGGGTAAAGGACGTGCGCGACGTGATCGCCAAGGCCAAGCAGGGGCGGTTCTTTCAGGAGCAGTCGCCCATTCTGTTCATTGATGAGATTCACCGCTTCTCCAAGTCACAGCAGGACTCGCTGTTGGGGGCCGTAGAGCAAGGTGTGGTGACGCTGATCGGCGCAACCACAGAGAACCCTTCCTTCGAGGTCATCCGCCCTTTGCTCTCGCGCTGTCAGCTTTATGTGCTGAAATCGCTTGGCAAGGACGACCTGCTGAAGATTCTCCACCGCGCACTGACGAAAGACGCAGTGCTGAGTCAGAGGCATATCGAGCTGAAGGAGACGGGAGCCATGCTCAGATACAGTGGAGGCGACGCACGTAAACTGCTCAACATCCTGGATCTGGTGGTCGGGGCCAACGACACTTCTGATATTGTCATTACGGATGCCTTGGTCGAGGACCGCCTTCAGACCAATCCCTTGGCCTACGACAAGGAAGGTGAGATGCACTACGACATCATCTCGGCGTTTATCAAGAGCATCCGCGGGTCCGACCCCGACGCGGCCTTGTACTGGATGGCGAGGATGATAGAGGGTGGGGAAGACCCGCAGTTCATCGCCCGTCGCCTGGTCATCTCGGCAGCCGAGGATATAGGTCTTGCCAATCCCAACGCCCTGCTGCTGGCTAACGCGGCCTTCGATGCGGTGATGAAGATCGGCTGGCCCGAGGGGCGTATTCCTCTTGCCGAGGCTACTGTCTATTTGGCGACGAGCCCGAAGAGCAACTCAGCTTACATGGGTATCAACACAGCCTTGGAAGAAGTCAGAAAGAGTAGTAACCAGCCTGTGCCGCTGCCATTGCGCAATGCGCCCACCAAGTTGATGGCTGAGCTCGGATACCATGATGGCTATAAATATCCTCACGACTACCCCGGCAACTTCACGCCTCAGCAGTATCTTCCCGATGAGTTGAAAGGTCTGCGCTTCTGGCATGCCCAGCACTCGCCCTCGGAAGAGAAGCTCTATCAGCGTATGCTCAGCTGTTGGGGAGACCGGTATAAGGAGTAGACGACCCGGACTTAAGTCCATTTTGTACTTGACTATAACAATAAATAAGGTGTCATACCCTAAAATAAATAAGGTGTCATACCCTAATTAATAAGGTAATCACATCAAAGAAAAGACATTTAACCATGAACATTGTAGAACTCGACGGCTATGCCGCCAACCCCGGAGATCTGTCTTGGGAGGCACTCAAGGCTTTTGGCAATCTCACTGTTTATCCCCGGACAGCCCCCGAAGACGTGGTAGAGCGCGCCAAGGAAGCCGATGCCATACTGATCAATAAAGTGAATATCACCGACGAAGTGATGGCCCAACTGCCAAAATTGAAATATATTGGTGTGCTTGCCACTGGTTATAATGTGGTGGACGTTGAAGCGGCCCACCGGCGTGGCATCGTGGTGACGAATATCCCCTCGTATAGTACCGACAGCGTGGTGCAGATGACTTTCGCGCATATACTGAACATCACCAACCAGGTAGCTCACTATGCCGAAGAGAACCGACAAGGCAAATGGAGCCACAATCCTGATTTCTGCTATTGGGACACACCATTGCCCGAATTGGCCGGGAAGACGATGGGTATCGTGGGACTCGGACATATCGGCATGAGGGTGGCACGCATCGCCTGTGACCTGGGCATGGACGTGTTTGCTCTGACTTCGAAAAACGCTACCGACCTCCCCGAAGGCATACAGAAGACCACGCTGGAGGGTGTGTTGGCCGTGTCCGACATTCTCTCGCTCCATTGCCCCCTGACCAAAGATACTTACCATCTCATTGATGCCCAGCGATTGAAACTGATGCATCCGTCAGCCATTTTGATCAACACCGGGCGCGGGCCGCTCGTCGATGAGGAGGCTGTGGCCAATGCTTTGGCCAACGGCGAGCTGGCTGCCTATGGTGCGGACGTGATGACCGAGGAGCCGCCACGGGCTGACAATCCTCTCTTTGCCCAACCCCATGCCTACATCACTCCGCACATCGCCTGGGCCACGAAAGAAGCGCGGGAACGCTTGATGAAGATATGTGTCGAGAATATTAAAGCGTTTGTTGAAGGCAGAGACTTAAATCATGTTTAAATCAAAGTGATGGCAGTCTGCATTCGAGTGTCGATTTAATGATTGCCGAGCAATCTGTTCATCATTAAGAAACAACAATAGAGAATGTTTTATCACGATCCAGTCTTCATCCATTCAGTCCAGCAAACGATAGAAATCTTGGGTACCTTAGCCTTTGCCATCTCCGGCATTCGCCATGCGGCCGCCAGACATTACGATTGGTTTGGAGGCTTTGTATGCGGTTTCGTCGTGGCTATCGGCGGAGGCACTTTGCGCGATGTCATGTTGGGGGTCACCCCCTTCTGGATGACATCACCGATGTATATCGTTTGCACTTTTCTTGCCCAGGCAATGGTGATACTCTTTGCGCGGCTGCTCCGACATCTCGACAATGCCTGGTTCTTCTTCGATACGCTTGGTCTGGCTCTGTTCACGATAGCCGGTATACAGAAGACGTTGGTCTGTGGGCATCCCTTTTGGGTGGCCATCTCCATGGGTTGCATCACAGGATCGGCCGGTGGTGTCATTCGTGACATGCTGCTCAATCGTCCGCCGGTGATCTTCCGGAAAGAGATCTATGCCATGGCGAGCATTCTGGGCGGCTTGGTCTACTGGCTGATGATCTCGCTGCACGCCAACGTGGCTGTTACTGTCGTTGTAGTCTTTGGCATCATCGTGACGATCAGAATCTTAGCTGTGAAATACCATCTCTCACTCCCTTTGCTAAAAGACGAAGAGCAAAAAGACGCGACGGAGTAGTATCTGGGCGGTGGAAACAGCTGTCTCATGTTCAGCTTTGTCATTTAAGTACCATGCCGAGTTTTGCAGCAAGAAGCGGAGATGCGGCATGGAGCACGCTGCTTTGTGGGGTGAACGCTGGGAAATTTGCAGGTCAGCATTGCTTTTTTGTGGGGCAATCGACCGGCAATGGATGTTGTAACGTTATAGAAAAAGGTCTTTCGTTAAGTAGGTTCTAACTCTTTGCTACTTAGCGAAAGACCTTTCTCTAATTATTGATTCCATAGTGCTGAAATCCTTGTCATTAGTTAGTCATGGCGTTCTCTATTCTTGAAAATGTCAAAAAAGTCGATCGAAACTTTATGCTTGATGCTTAATAATTGCCAATGGTTGAAGAGAAATTCGTTTTTTTTTATTACTTTTGCAAGTAAAATAGAAAAACAAAGATAGATGAAACAGCTATTTTATGTCTTGTCATTCTTGGTAGTGATGTTGCTGGCTTCCTGTTCGGACAGCTCGCATAGAGATTTCAACCACCTGCTCGTAGAATTGGCAGGGCAGGACGAGGAGATTTCCGGTCAGGACTGGAAAAAGATACAAAGCTATCTTCAGTCCAATCAAGATCACTTCGAAGACTTCTTCGAGGATGGGCATTTGAAGGTCAGCGAGGTAGAGGCTTATATCACCGATTTCTTTGCCAAGCGCCGTCCGCCAAATCATATCCGCTTCGTTGGCATCAATGGCGAGACTCTGAAATTCCATATCTTCGTTGAGCGCAGCGGGTCGATGATGGCCTACGACAGTCCTGATGGCGACGGCTCTTTCCACTCGGCTATTATGGCCATGGAGAATAGCATCTCGGGCAAGGTCACGGTCGACAGCATCGGTGACAAGGGCTATACCGATTTCCGCAAGATTTTCGACGAGATGCTCAACCGCACACAGGGCAATGAGGTAAGCATCCTGGTGACCGACATGATCTACTCGGTGAAGGACATGCAAGGCGTCAATCCGCAGAAAGTCTTCAATGAGGCTCAGGAGATGGTGCGCTCCGTCTTCAAGGATGCCGTCAAAGACAAGGCCATGCTGGTGGTGCGCATGAATGGTTCCTACAACGGCCCTTATTATTCCTACGACAACAGCGTGAAGACGTTTAATGGGCGCAGACCATATTATATCATCGTGATCACCTCCAACAGCAATATGGCGCAGCTGACGACCGATCCTGATTATCGCACCTTCTCTGACTTCCAGAGTTTGAAAGGCTACGAGGCCATGTGCCTCTTCACGGCATCTCCTATCTACAGCCCATACTGCTCTTTCCTCCTTGGTGGTAAAGACTTGGCAGGCCATTTCCGCCCGGCCCATGGTCAGGCAGATGCTGTGACCAGTCTCACCGATGTGGAGCCTGATAAAGACAAGGGCTATGTAGAGCTGGCTTTAGCCGTAGATTTGAAAGGCATGATGATAGATGACGACTATCTGACAGACATCCGTCATTATCAGTTGATTTCTGACGATGGCATCAAGTTGAAAGCGATACGTCCTATCGTTGCTTCTGACCGCACGCCGGCCGAGAAGAAATATCTTGGCACCGCCACCCATTTGTTCCTGCTCACCGTGCCCAAGATCACCCATGAGCAGTCGCTCAAGATTCGTCTGATCGACCAGTTGCCGGTATGGACACAGCGGGGATCAACTGACAACGACTTGAATCCTGACAACGCGACGACGTTTGGGCTGAGTCCCCTGTTGCAGGGCATTTATGGCAGTTACAGCCGCAATGCCAGCGACACACCGGCTTATTTTGAACTGAACTTGAATATTGACAATTGATTTTCAACATAATATGAAACATGCGATATTGCTTGGCGGTGGTCTGGTACTGACCCTGCTGTTTTTACTCTTTCCTGCCGCTATCTATGAGTTAGGCTATTATCAAAATGAGTTTTCCAATGAGATGTACAACGAAAACCTCTATTTGATCACGGCGCTGATCACGGCTTGCTGCTCATGGGGTGGGGCTGTGCTGTTTTATTATGTCATCAACAGCGTGAGTTTCAGTCGGTGGTTTCATTGGCTGATCGTTCTCGCCGCCGTGTCCGTGCTGTCTGCAGTATGTGGCTTTACCTATGCCAACAGCGTCCTGGACAGTCTTGGATATGATTTTGAGTCTCAACTCTCTGGCTTCAGCGTCGTCAACTTTGTCATCACGGCTCTTCTCTTTGTGGTGGCAAGCTTCTCGATGAGATGGTGGAGCAGCAACTGCCGGCATACGCCAATACCTGAATAAAAAGAAAATATCAACACATATTTTAATATCAACATCAAAACATGCGGTTATTTCTATTCCTTACAGGCGGTACAGGTTCACGTGTGATGCGCCCTTTTATCATGCAGCTCGCAGCCGGTGTGCATCCTTTGGATGAGCAGGGCCAGCCGATCGCCTTGGAGGTTATCCCGATTATTGTCGATCCACATAAAGCTAACGAAGACCTGAAGCGTACCGAAAATCTCTTGCGCTGGTACCGCAGCATCCATAAGGGGCTGTATGGTGATCGCGCGGATGTGAAGAAAGGCTTCTTCTCGGCAAAGATTTCCACGCTGAGCGACATACTTCCCGGTGGCAGCAATCTGAGCGACACCTTCCTTTTCAACCTCGGAGCCGTGGAGGAGGAGAAGTTCAGCGAGTTCATCGATTTCAACACCTTGGATCCGGCCAATCAGGCTCTGTGCAGCATGATGTTTTCCAAAGACCAGCTGCAGACCAAGATGGATATCGGCTTCGTCGGATCGCCTAACATCGGCTCGATTGCACTCAATGAGTTCAAGGACTCGGAAGAGTTTAAACAGTTCTCCAATGTGTTCCGTAAGGACGACCGTGTATTTGTGGTGTCAAGTATCTTTGGTGGTACCGGTGCCGCCGGGTATCCTATCATTGTCAAGAACATCCGCAATGCGGCCGACAATGCGGCCATCAACAACCGAGGGGACCTGAGAGATGCCCGTATCGGCGCACTCACGGTATTGCCCTATTTCAATATCCAGCAGGACAGCAACAGCCCGATATCGCGTGGCGACTTCATTTCGAAAACCAAGTCGGCCCTGTTTTATTATCACGATAATCTCACCGGACTTCGTCATGCCGGCAAAGACCTGCCGATGTCGAAAGTCAATGCTTGCTATTATCTTGGTGATGAGGTGCCCTCTAATCCTTATTACAATGATCCTGGTGACAATGGTCAGCGCAACGATGCCCACGTGGTTGAGTATGTCGGTGCTTTGGCCATCCTCGACTTCCTGGGCATTCCCGATGATGACCTGGTGACTGTCGACGGCAATGCCCAAAAGCCTATCTTTAAGGAGTATGGCCTTTCGCGTGATCTCATGCATCTGACGCTGAAGGACTTTGGTGTGCAGACCCGGTTGGCAGTCAACAAAGACCTGGCTAAGTTCTATTTGGCATACCAGTATATCACCAATCAGTTTTCTCAGGACATCGGCCGTGGCTATACCCAGGATAAGCCTGAGATACAGCGGGGCTTCTTGGCAACGAGTTTCTTCCAGACACTTACGGCCGACTTCTTCGTGGGCTATCGTCAGTGGCTCAAGGAGATGGCTTCTAATCAGCGGTCCTTTACTCCTTTCAACCTCAACACAACCCAGCTGGCAGACGCTATCTGCGGTGTGGCGCCGAAGAAGAGCTTCTTCTCGGGTGAGATCAGCTATAAGACCCTGTTGAGCGCGATGAACAAATCCTCTCAGGCTGCCTCACGTCAAGGCAGGTTCGGCGATGGCGATGTCGCTTTGCGCCTGTCTACGTTGTTGGATGAGGTGCTCGATAAACTGGTAGAAGAGAAATATGATGGCATAGAATGAGTGCGTTGCGTGTGTTGGACTACAGTAGATAAGTATTAAGATGTCGAAGATATTATCCTATAATAAAAAGACAACCGGCGAAGGATGGATTCCCTTGTCCGGACAATATGGCGCTGACGAGATCAATATGATCAGTGACCCTAATGGCGGCTTGTCGGTGAAACCCCGCACAGCCATCCCTTCTCCGTTTGCACAGATGGATTTGGTGAAGAACGCTTTCCGGCGCCTGAGTGCTAATGAGCGGCTCAAAGGCGAGGTGATGGATGAGCGGCTGGTCAGCTATGCCTTGGATATTGCGCAGGTGTTTTTCAATATCAAGGAACTCAAGCATAATCTTGGCGGACAGACGGGCATGTCGGGAGTAAACGGCACACAACTCCATATCGTGGAATGGAATAAGGACAAAGAGTTGGAACTCTTGCAGACTACGCCTTCCCATCGCCTGCTGGGCGATACGCTGCAGATGTTTTTGCGGCAGGACAATGAGTCGTTCAATTTCGACCACATGGACCGCCTCTTCTTCCTGGTGTATGGCAATGAGGTGATCGGCTGCACATCGCCCGTGACCTTGTTCATGGCCACTCCCAATGCACAGCCCAATACCTGGAGCATTCCTATTGAGCAGAATGTCAATCTCTTCGATAAGGTTCGACCGCTCTACGAGCGTACGGATAAGTTCATCCTTTGCTTGTATGCGCTCTTCACTGCCTATCCCCAACTAAAGGATTTGTGCGGTGAGGTAAACAGCTATCTGATCACTTGTTTCAGTCTGTTGCCAACAAATATGAAGCAGACCATTCTCGCCACTATCGGCAACCCGATGGTCAAAGACGAAAACAGCAGTGAAGGTGCACGGCAGTATCTCCAACATGAGTATGCCCAAATCGAGGAAGGGGTACAGGCCTTAGGCGTGCCCTTCTTCTGTCTGCGGCGTGAAGATATATTGGAGAACATTGCCCACAGCGATTTCCTTTTGATGCCTACTTTACCCCAGCCCGAGGGTGAGCTGATCCCTTTGGTGCTGCAAAACCATCTCAACGCACCGACGGACAATCCTTATCACTATATCTCCGATATTTGGGATGATACGATCACCATCCGTCCCGAAGACTATGCTGAGAGTCCGTCTCACCGTATTCTTCCGGGTACCTCTCATCCCTATCCTTGGCTGACGTCTGCTGATTTCTTTCAGCCTTCGTTGATCAAGCTCGATTATGCCCTGAACAGCGACTGCTTCTTTGACGGTTCGCTGACTCAGACCAGTCAGAATGTGGATCACTCCGGCTTCCTCTTGCCGTTGACAGATACCTATTTCAAATATTTCACGGTCGACGATCTGCAGGGAACCATCTGCGGACGTCGTCGCTTCGAGATGGTTCATTCGGTCGTTGGCGGTCAGGAGCAACTCAAGGTCATTCTGCGTCTGCCCGTTCAGAAGCAGGGGGGATATATCACCCTTGAGCGGACATATGTGCCTGCGATTGGTGTGGACTTGCACTATAATGTAGGTGCTGACGTTGGCTATTTCGTTACTGTGCCGTTTGCGCTCAGCATCTTCCCATTTATCAAGCCCGATCATATCGGCAGCTATCGGGTGCAAGTGGTGGACAGAGCCTTAGGACTGTTTGAGAACTATCAGATAGGGTTGCAATTCTTCAAGACGGGGGCTGCCTTCCAGCCGATGGAGGTGAAGAGCCGCCAACGGAGCTTGAAGAAGGAAAAACGCGTGGGCTCGGACTACTATCGTCCGTTCTCCACCTTTGATTATATCGCCGTACAGCTCTTCGACGAGCGTGGCACGTTGGCCACGCAGGGTGTGGTATGTCCGAAGTGGCCTAATTACATGGGCGGACATGACAAGTTCACCTTTGCCATTGACTTCGGTACTACCAACACACACGTGGAGTGTATGCGCAATGGGCAAATGCCCGAGCCTTTGAAGCTCGATGCCTTGGCTGCCGGACGCTTGGTGGCTACACTCTACAATGGAGAGCATCTGCTCTATGATGTCATCCTCAAGCAGGAGTTCCTGCCCAAGATCATCGGCACTGACTATGGCTTCCCGCTTCGCACGGTATTGTCTGAGGGTGAGCGACTGGATGCAGAAAATATTGACGAGATAGTGGCTTTGGCCGATGCCAACATTCCTTTCATCTATGAGAAGGAGAGTATTGGTTACGGCAACCGGGTGGTGGCCAATCTGAAATGGGCCGTGATCCCGGCGACTGCCAAGCGTATCAAGAGTTTCTTGACCGAACTGGCGCTGTTGATGCGTGCCAAGGTGCTCTTGGATGGTGGTGATCTGTCAAAAGTGCGGTTGGTGTGGTTCTATCCTCTGGCCATGAAGGTGGGCAACGTCCATAGGATGGCCGACGTGTGGAGCCGTATCTTCAGAGATATTTTTGATGTCGATCCCGATGAGCGCAACCTCATTCAGATGCCGGAGTCGATAGCTCCTTACTATTTCTACCGTTGTTCGAGCAAGTTCAGAGGAGCAGCCTCTACCGTGGCTTCGATCGACATTGGCGGCGGCTCGAGCGATGTGGTGGTCTTTGACTCCAATGCCAGTCAGCCTGCAATCTTGTCATCCTTCCGCTTCGCTGCCAATGTGTTGTTTGGAGATGCCTTCTCTGATGTGCCCCAGGGCGACAGCAATCCGATGACGGTGAAGTATGTCGACTATTTCCGTCGGCTGTTTGATGCCGATGATGACCGCTATGGTGAACTCAATGGCATCCTCGATGACATCACCTCCAAGCGCAAGAGCGAGGATATCAATGCTTTCCTCTTCTCGGTGATCGACAACAAAAATATTGGCGGCAACGAAGTCTTCTCCTATGACTTGCGTCTGTCTGAGGATGGGCGCCTGAAGATTGCGTTTATCTATTTCTATTCGGCCATTATCTACTATGTGGCTTCGATGATGAAGCATAGAGGGCTCGACATGCCGCGATCAGTCATGTTCTCGGGGACGGGCTCAAAGGTGCTCGACATCGTAGGCAGTCAGCGTGACTTGGATTTGATTTCGCAGGCTATCTTTGAGCGTGTCTATGGACAGCAATATGGCGACGACGGCTTCAGCGTGGTCATGGAGCGCAACGCTCCTAAGCAGATCACTTGCCGTGGCGCACTGATGCAAGTGCGCGACGAGAGCGGCTTTACTGCCGTCAGTCAGCTCAACAACATGCTCGACAGTTTTGACTCGCATCTGAAGTACAACTATACTGGTATCGACAAGGAGGTGCTGACCTACGCCGACATCGATGATGAGGCGACGCGTGGAAAACTGGTGGATGCCGTCCGTCAGTTCAACGACTTCTTTATCGCTCTTTGCCGGGACATACATGTAGAGGACCGATTCCTGGTAGATCCGGTTGCTATGCAGCATTTCACGGAGTGGGTGAATCGTGACCTCGACCATTATCTTGTCAATGGATGGAATTTCTTCAACCGGAATGAGCCACAGCGACAGCCGACAGATGTGATTGAGGATGTGGTCTTCTTCTATCCGATCATTGGATGCATTCGCAATAATCTCATAGAGAATCTGTAAGTAAGGCTACAAGGGAAATCTAATTAATATTTCAGACAGTGATGTTTTCAAAGAAAAATAATGATGCGCTTGTAGACAGCCTGCTGGCTCGCGTGGATGCGCTTGAGCAGGAAGTGGAGCATTTGAAGAATGATGAGGCTGCTCAGAAAAAGCGGATGACTGCGTTGGAGCTTCGCCTTCAGACGTTGGAGTCGGCATGTGCTGACAGAAAGGGCGTGGAGCCAGCAACAGTGCAAAGCGAGCCTCAAACTGCCAATAGAAAAGCCGTGGAGAGTCTCACCGCTCACAATGAGATCAGCGAACTCTATCTTCCCGCTCCTTCTCCTGATGGTGTGTTTGAGGAAGCCAGTGCGTCTAAGCAGGTGGGAAAGAGTATCTATCTGTTGAAGACGAAAGATTTGGAGAATGGCACCTTTTCCATCTTGGAGGATAAAGACTCCATTGCAACGGCTATGATTAGCGTCAGCCAATTTATCAAGCCTGTTTGTCGTATTGAAGGCGACACGCACCGCTATCCTCAGAGGGTCACTACATTGGAGGAGGGCGTCGTAAGAAAAGAGGGCAATTCGTGGCATTTGGTGGCTAAAGCCAAATTGCTGTTTGAAGATAGATGATGCTCGTAGGAGCTGGTGCTCATGGGAGATGATGTTTATTAATAGATGATGTTTATAGCCATAAATAGTCATAAGCAATAACAATATGTGGGTTAAATGTCCAAAGTGTAGATTTCGCTTCGATCAGCCGGGAGGTGATAATGGCGAAGAGATTCAGTGTGTGTGTCCGCGCTGTGGCACACCCTTTACCTTTACAGCCAATGCGTCTGACGGCTTGTCGAAAGAAGCAGAGAAACAGAAAAATGGGGCTCATCTCCATGATGAGGTTTCCCCGTTGCATCAGTCTCAGCCAGCTTATGGCTATCAGAGCGATAGAGGAGAAACAATTATAAATGATGACGCTGGTATGCATCAGTCATCCTCGTTTGCTTCCAATGCTCCAACTTCGCCAAGTGATGTAACGTCATATGATGCAACCACTTCGTCCAACGAGACCTCTTCCGGTTTATCTTCTTCCGGCTTATCTTCTTCTGATTACCGTCAATCGCTTTCATATCAGGGCATTCAGGCACCTTATAACCGCTCTGATGCGTCGACGGCGAAGGTAAATATCCATCAGGGACAGGGTAAATGGAGATTTATCCTTGGATTGCTTACTGTTATCGTCTTGGCTTTTCTCTTGACTCATGAGTGCTCCGGCAATGATGATAGTCCTAAAGATTTAGGCATAGAGGAGGTGTCTGACGCTAATGTGCCGACAGAAGAAGACTTGGCGACACCTGCTTACGATGCCAGCGCGCCGGAGGAAAAAGCGCCAGCATGGATACAGGGAACGTGGAAAGTGAATACTAAATATGGTGGCATCATGGTTTCTATTCATGGTGACCGTATCACAGAAACCTCAGCAGGGGAAACCAGCCATGGCTCTTTCCACTACCAGCATCATCGCTTGTACTGTGATTTTGGAAACGGTGAGACCTTCGTCTATCGACTGGATATGAAAGCCCATCAGATAGATGCCGGTCAAGGTTTGCTGATGAAGAAGCTTGATCAATAGAAGCTTCTTCACTGCAAAGCGTATGCAATTAATGGATATTGTTGACAGTTCCTGTAGTTGGCAACAGTTTAAAATAACAAACTGTTGCCATTTCAATAGCTTTTAGTTGTCTACTTTTCAATGATTCAATGCTGACTATATCGGCGACGAAGAGTTGTCATCTCTAATAGCTATAAACTCTCTACTTTTCAATGATGCCGATCTTCTCCCATTCGTTGATCAGTTTTTCAGCGTCAGCAAGAGCTTGGGAATAGGGTAGAGGGGTTGTATCATCGAGCTGATAGTTGTCGGTCAGTATTTTAGCGAGTGTCTCAGCCGTAAATTCTTTGTCTTGTATCTCGTTCCAAAGAAGGGCTGAACTTTCATTCATGCTGATGATGGAGCTGAAGTCTATGTTTTCCTTACCCTCAGCAACGATGAGGTTTTGGCCACACACTTTTCTGATTTTGAATCCTTTCTTAGCTTTCATATTCTTTTTATTATGATATTCTTTATATATGTAGCACTATAGCGGGATAATGCTCTTTTTGCCTTTGTCATTAGTGGTTATATCGTGCCGAAGATGGGAATCCATATCCTTCTGTAAAAACCGAGCAGGTATCTTCTTATAGGAAAGAGATGTGTCCAAATCCAAGAATAGATCTTCCATTTGTTTCCATCTGTTCTGTCGAGTTTTTCTCTCCCTTTTCGATAGAAGCCGATAACAGCTCCTTTCACATCGCTGAGTTGACAATGCTCAGTGCCGATATTTCCGTCGCCGCGCAGGGTCACGTGATCGTGATCGATGCTGATGATACGATGGAGCACATAGTGCCCGGGCGCTATCTCTGCTAAGACCGGGTCACCCACTTGGGGATGCGTAGCCTTGGTCATTAAAGCCTTGTCGCGGTTATCCTCCAAAAAGGGTCTCATAGAGAAGCCTCGCAAACGGAGCGTGATAGTATGTCCTTCATCCATCAGTTTGACGATTTCGGGCAAAATCACAGCATTTGGACATTTAATTTCTTGCATGGCCGTTGTTGATATGAATTTCTTGATAACAAATCTCCGCAGCTTCCCGGTTGGGAAGGCAATGCAGCGTGTAGACGGGAATGCGCTCTATGACTTTCCCAATTGTGCTGCAGATATGGTCAAAGATGTCTGAGTCCCATTTCATGGAAGAGCAGGAGGGCAGGAAGGAGGCAAAAGCATCTATTGGAGGCAATTTCTCTATCGAGTTTGTCTTTGCTCTGTCAATGCGGGTGATAGCTCCTAATTTTGCTTTCACTTTTCTATAGCAGGGTGTCTTCCCACTCCAAGGTGAGCCATAGATGAAGGTATCCTCTCCAATGATCCTGATGATGGGATTATCGTCATTCATCAGATCACAGCCGGGTATGTAGCGTAGCCACATGCTCACTTGCGTTGACTTTCCGGTACCGCTCTTGGCAATGAAAGGGTAACCCCAGCCATTGTTTCTGACCAGGGAAGCGTGGATCAGCAAAGTGTCATGATTGCCTGCTGCAAAGGCAAAGACAAGCATCAGCGCGTTGTTGAGCCCAAAATTGCGCATCGTATAGTTACCATTCAATGCGCATTGACATTGAGAGAAATCTTTGTTCGTAATCAGCAAACAACATTCGCGGCCATGGATGTCTTTGATGATATATTGATACCCACCATTGTCCAGTAGGTCTACGATGGTGTCACCGTTGCCGGTATCAAAGGTGCGGATGCGTTCGCACCGTTCTTTGGGCCAAGGCTTTGTCTGGTCATCTACTCGTAGTGAAAACAGACGGCTGCGTCCGTCCTTATGCTCTGTGAGAAAAGGGCGCAAGGATGGTAATAAATGCAAATCGTTGCCATCGTCCAAAGAGAAGTCAATGACACATTCAAAGTCAGCTACTTCAAAACAATATGAGGTGGACTTGTGGCTTACTGAAGTCGTATTTCTCACTACAGAACTTAATTGTCTTCTGGTTTGATTGCTTGGTAAGTGAAATCGCTTAATTTCAGATATTTGATGTCAAACTTACCTTTGTCAACGTATTTCTTTCTCAGACTCAGAAATTTCTTCTCAGCTTCTTTCTTTGTCAGTCCATACGAAGTGATGCAGACAGCATGCTTCCAGCCTTTTTGATCGAGATAGTCTTGGAGCTGGTAGGAATAGTTCTCCCGGCCGTAGAGAAACTTAGTCTTGGAGTCGATATATGCCGAGTCCAGTCTCTGCAACTCCGTGAAGTAGACAGTGGAGTCGTTGAAAGAGGCAGCAAATCCATATATATATATGGTCTTCGCTGTGTTGGCTGCCGAAATACCGAGTGTGGCAAACAGGGCACATACTCCCAACAAACAGCTTTTGATATTGATCTTCATATTGTTTTTTTTTGACATGATTAACTATTCCTCAAGAATAGCGGTGCACTTCTCAAGGATATTATAGTGCAAAGTTACGAAAAAAAGGTGTATGGAGCAACTCCATACACCTTTTTTAATATATAAGAGCACATTCTGTTGGCTCATGCTCTTCTCTTAAGTTATTTGTCAGTGCCGATATTCACAGCCTTATAGTCGGTCTTGCCTGATGGCCATTCACCGGTGATGAACAGCACTGGATTCTTGCTGGTGGAGGCATCCTTGACAGCATCCTGAAGATCGGAGATGGTCTTCATCGGCTTATCGTTGACAGTCAAAATGATGAAGCCATTGCTGATACCGCCATCTTTGAAGGCTCCGTTCTTCACATCTTTGACTTGCAGACCATAGCTGATGCCTAATTGCTTCTTCAGCTCAGCGCTGACAGGAATGACCTTGGCACCGAGTACATCCAAGTCGGCGGTCTTGATCACCTTGGTATTACCTTGCATGTTCTTGACAGTGACCGTCTTGCTCATCTTCTTCTTGTTGTGAAGCCAAGAGATGGTGATCTTGTCACCAGGGTGTTTGCTGTTGATGACCTCTTGCAGTTCGGCCATCTTGGTGATGTTCTTACCATCAACACCGACGATGACATCGCCCTTCTCAATACCGGCAGCGGAAGCGGCACTGTTGTCTTCTACCTTAGCGACATATACACCGTCTACTGTACCGAGGTCAGGGACATCTTTGTTCTGATCTTTCAGGTTGTTGATATAGTTGAGTACATCCTGGCCTTGTATGCCCAGATAAGCGCGCTGCACGGTACCGTATTTCTTCAAGTCGTCGATGACCTTTGTCATGATGGCAGTAGGAATGGCAAAACCATAACCGGCGTATGAGCCGGTTTCCGAGAACAGCATGGCATTGATGCCGACGAGCTCACCCTTGGTGTTGACAAGCGCACCGCCCGAGTTGCCTTTGTTGATGGCGGCATCAGTCTGAATGAAGCTCTCCACACCGTTGGCACCGAGTGTACGAGCCTTGGCGCTGATGATTCCGGCTGTCACCGTATTGTTGAGGCCGAAAGGATTACCAACGGCGATGACCCATTCACCCACCTTCAGATTGTCGGAGTTGCCGATTGGAAGGGTGGGGAGGTTTTTACCGTCAATCTTGATCAGTGCAAGGTCTGTGGTAGGATCCGTGCCGATGATGCGTGCGTTGAACTCTCTGTTGTCTTCGAGGGTGACCGTCAACTCGTCGGCACCGTTGACAACATGGTTGTTGGTGACGATATAACCGTCAGGACTGATGATGACACCCGAACCGGCAGCCTCCTGCTTGGGAGTTCTGATCTGACGCTTTTGTACGCCGCCATTGCCACCATCGGGATTACCGAAGAATCCGAAGGGATCGAAAAAGTCAGAGAAAGGATCGCTCTGTACCTCCACGGTCTTTGTCTTGGAGTTTTGCACGTATTTGATGTAAACGACGGCAGGCAGAGCCTTCTCTGCAGCATAGGTCAAATCGACCGGTTGCCCTGCTACCTCTACCTTGTTGGTGGCTGCGGAAGCATTGGCATACTTGCCGACGGGTAGGGTCAATGCCATGGAGCAAAGTCCTACGAGCAAATAACTGGAATACTTTTTCATTCTTTCTTTATTTTATGTTTATAATTTATATGATCTTTAATTCCACTTGGTATCTTTGTTTCACTTTGTTATCAGTTCCTCTTTATTTCTGACAGCGAACTGACATTCTTTGTAGAAACACTTGCAAATATAGCATCAAAAGATGAATGACTGTCATTTTGTCTTATTACTTTATCTGACTTTAACACATTCTTTTTTGCACTTAACTGCTATTAAGTAGAATAAAAGTTGATTTTACATTCCTTTAAAAACTTACAAAATATTAATCAGCCAGTTGGCTGTTTGAGGATTATTTATTACTTTTGCAAGATGTAAGGCAGTGCTCCGGCTCGTCGCTGGCATCGCTTCAGATGCGAGAGGAAAGTCCGGGCAGCATAGGACACCTCACTTCCGAAAATAGAAGCTATTGGCAACAGTAGGTGTAGGCAGAAGAAAATGACCGCCGCTCCTCGTGGGCGGTAAGGGTGAGAAGGTGGTGTAAGAGACCACCAGCCGGCGGGTGATCGTCGGGCTGTGCCGTCTGGGGGCTGCAAGTTCATGTAAACTATCGTCATGTCAGGGTCGTCCGCCCGATGCTACTTTGATGGCAACGATAGAGGGTAGAACGCTTGAGTGATGGGGTGACTCATCATCTAGATAAATGACAGAGCACCGTCTCTTCCTGAGAACTGACGGCTACGGAACCCGGCTTATCAGAGCACTGTCTTACTTTTTTGTTATCGCTATACAATATTAGGAGGGTATTGTGGTTATCTCAGTCGGAGATATTACCATTGGCAAGGTAGAAAATTCTAAGCAACGACTTAATTAATGATTCTCATCTATGAAGGATTTAGAGCCTAATATACTTAACGATTATGAGCATCGCATCGCTCGAATCATTGAACACTACGGTGACGAGGAAACGTTTCCCCGGATGGAGCAGTACGGCGTAGGGCGTGAAGAGCTGGACAGTTTTCTGTCGGCTTATCAGGATATTCTTGACAGTGAGGGTACCCAACGACAGCAGCTGACGGTTTATGGGATTATTGCCGTATTACCTGTGCTAGTGTTGAGCGCGTTTCCTGAGGAGAGCTTGCCTTGGGGCAACAAGTCGCTGTTCGTGGGTATTGGTATCGGACTGTTATTGGCACTTATGGCTAAAGGAGTGCGGATGTTGGTGACACGTTATCGCCTGTCGCAGTTGAGGAGAGAGCAGAAGGCTTATGCACAATATGCAGATGCGGTAGACCAATATTTAATGGCCAAAACAATGTAAATATGTAATATTAAACATTATATGAATACTTAATGACTAAAACTATATGAAAGACTTACAGTTGCCGGATTTTATGAAGTACAGCGACAAATACTCAGCTTCAGGTTTTGTCGAGAAGATCTCTCATATCGCCAAGCGGGCAGGAGCCAAGCTTGTCTATGCTGCGCTCATTCTTTACTACACGCTTCAGAGCAAGGATGTCCCATTGAAGGACAAGGCGATTATCATTGGCGCGTTGGGCTATCTGATCAGTCCTTTTGATGTTATCCCCGATGCAATACCTATCGCTGGATTAGGCGATGATGTGGCAGTATTGTTGTATGTGTTACGCAAAATCAAGGGTGACCTTACCGACGATGTGAAGAAGCGCGCTTACGACAAGCTGTCGAAATGGTTTGATGAGGACGAGATTGAAGAGGCCAATCATCTCTGGGACGATGCCGACCAATAAAAAATACTCTTCCGTTTGCAGAGGATTCTCATTTATGTTTAGTAACTTTGCACTCGTATTTAGGAGTATAGAATTGGAGGATTGAGATCAGAGTGATGCTGAGAAGAAAGATCATACCATTCATTGTGAGACGGAGAGTCTATATTGCGGTGATTCTCCCCTTGATGTTGTTGTTTTGGCTTACCTGCATGGCATTGCCAGCTACGGAAAACGACATGCGCAAGTCTGTCTGTATGTTGGACGGTACAGTTACGCTTTGCTTGAGTGATGGCCGCCATGTTGCTGACTTACAAGTGTATCCAGTCCATCAGCAAGGTGTGTGGATCAATCGTCATTGGTGGTGGCCCAGTTGTGATGGTCGTGTGTTGACATTGCTTCCTTTTCCTTCTTCTCATTTTGCAAAGGTGCAGCCTGACACTGCTTTGAAGCGTCAGCGCGATTCCTTGTCCGTGGCGCTGCATCGCGCTACGATGGTCAGAAAAGAGTTGGAATACTATCTCCGTTGCCATAATGTTCAGGATGAGGGCTACAACCGCATCGCTGCTTACAGCGCATGGCAGGTGCACCAACTTGACTCTTTGAAGAGTTTAAGTGCGGTGACAAACAAGTTGGGGTGGCGTCATTTGACATTCCTCTATAAATGCCGTTTCTCTGTGTCTTGGTACAATGATAAGGGACAGCTGCATCGTCGCTCTTGTCGTCTGCTGCGCATTCCGGCAGACAGCATCGCTCTTCCTGTCATTGTTCATACCGACAAGGCAGTCATCCCTTGGGGATGCCGGGCGGTGAAAAACGTGCCTTGGGGAGTGTCCCGTCATAAAGAGGTGATCACCGTCACGCTGTCGCCTGCAGACAACCGACGGAAAGACCATACGATTCTAACCCGCGGTGATTATGACCGTGGGCAGAAGATAGGGGTGGCTCATGCTTTTGCCCAGCCGGGTACTGCCGTCTTTACGCTTCATGGCCGTTTTGTGGGATTAGTAGATAAGGAGGGCTCGCTATGAAATCTTCTTTGAGCTATATCCTTTCTGCTTTTCTTTTCATGCCGTTATTGGCTCTTCTGTTCAACGGTTGTACTGTGAAGACCAATGACGTATCCAAAATATCTTGGCAGAGCAAAACCTATCAGGGACAGACCCTCCATGGCAAGCCTGATGGCTTGGGTACGCTTTCGGATGGAGACTCCATAATATATAGTGGTATATGGAAGAATGGATTGCGCCAAGGCAAGGGCTGGACTTTGGACTCATTAGGAAATCGAATTGACGGTGTATGGAACCATGACACACTGACGAGTGGCGTGCGTAGGGATTCTACCGGACTTTATAAGGGTGACTTTAACCGTCAGCTGCTGGCCAATGGCTATGGCACACTGATCGATAACCAAGGCACGCTATATGAAGGCTTTTGGCAAAAGGGCAGTCGCAGAGGCTTCGGCTTTTCCAGTCAGCATCGTTTTTTCAGAGTAGGAGAGTGGAAGGACGACGTGTATAAAGGAGAGCGCTTGAACTATAATTCTTCACGGCTCTATGGAATCGACCTGTCGAAATATCAGCATGTGAAAGGAAAGCATCGCTATAGTATCGACTGGTCACGACTGCGTATTACCCATTTAGGCACCTTGTCGAAGAAAAATGTGAGTGGACACGTGAACTATAAAATCTCGTTTATCTTCATCAAGTCCACCGAAGGCAGCTCTATGCTGAATCCTTACTACCTTTCGGATTATGCCGCTTCACGTAAGCATGGCTATCCTACGGGTACCTATCACTATTTCACGCATCGCTCCTCCGGCAGTCAGCAGGCCGCTTTTTTCTTGTCTAATAGCCGCGTGGCGCAGAACGACCTGCCGCCGGTGCTGGACTTGGAGTTGCTGCCCAGTCAAATACGTAAGATGGGCGGAGTGACAATCATGTGGCAAAATGTGAGGGCATGGCTTCGCACGGTAGAGCATCGCACGGGCAAAAGGCCGATTCTCTACATCAGCCAGACGTTTGTCAACCGCTATCTCGACTCGGCTCCGGACATCAAACATACCTATCCAATTTGGATCGCTCGCTACGGGGAATATAAGCCGGACATTAAGTTGAAGATTTGGCAGTTGGCACCCGATGGACGGGTCGATGGTATTCACGGTGCGGTAGATATTAACGTGTTTAATGGCTATAAAATTGAATTTTAATAGAATTTCCTTTCATTTTGATTGATTTTTATTCAAATATAGTATCAATTCAAAGAAAAATTACTATATTTGCAACGAGTTTAATCAATAAAGGGAATTATATGTTGGATATCGAAATGGTGAAGCAGTTCTACGCTGCTTATTCTTCCAAGATTTCTACGGTAAGAGGGACGTTGAAAAGACCGTTAACCTATGCCGAAAAAATACTCTTCACTCATCTTTATGATGAAGCATCGTTGAAGCCATTGAAGCGTGGTGTTGATTATGCCGATTTCCGTCCTAATCGTGTGGCGATGCAAGATGCTACGGCTCAGATGGCCTTGTTGCAATTTATGAATGCGGGAAGAGAGCATGTCGCTGTGCCCGCCTCAGTTCATTGCGATCACCTCATCCGTGCTGACGAAGGTGCTAAGGACGATCTCGGCGTCGCCCGTAAAGAGAATCAAGAGGTATATGATTTCCTTCGGTCTGCATCCAAGAAATATGGCATTGGCTTTTGGGGGCCAGGTGCAGGCATTATCCATCAAGTAGTATTGGAAAACTATGCATTCCCGGGCGGCATGATGATCGGCACTGATTCTCATACGCCCAATGCAGGAGGTTTGGGCATGGCTGCTATCGGCGTAGGTGGCGCTGATGCCGTAGATGTTCTCACTGGTCAGCCTTGGGAGCTGCGTATGCCTCGTATCATTGGCGTTCATCTTCATGGACAGCTTCAAGGATGGGCAGCACCCAAAGATGTCATACTGACGATTCTTGGACTGTTGACGACCAAAGGCGGTACCAATGCAATTATGGAGTATTTCGGTGAAGGCACCAAGAGTTTGTCTACCACAGGTAAGGCCACCATCTGCAACATGGGAGCAGAATTAGGTGCAACCTGCTCTTTATTCCCTTACGACGACAACGCTGATGAGTATCTTTGTCAGACTGGTCGCGAACAGGTGGCCACGATGGCGCGTCAACATGCTCTGGATCTCAGAGCCGACGCTGATGTGGAGCTCCATCCTGAGATGTATTACGATCAGGTTATCGACCTCGATCTTTCCAAGATAGAGCCCCACCTCAATGGTCCCTTCACGCCGGATGCTGCCACACCGATCTCCCAGATGCGTGAGAAAGGTCCGGCCAACGATTATCCGATGAACGTAGAGGTTGCGCTGATTGGCTCCTGCACCAACTCATCCTATCAAGACTTGTCGCGTGCCGCTTCTGTTGCCCGTCAGGCTCTGGCATTGCATCTGAAGGTAAAGGCGCAACTTATTGTTTGCCCTGGCTCGGAGCAGATTCGTTGTACGGCCGAACGTGATGGCATCTTGGATGATTTCCGTGCCATTGGTGCTGTGGTCATGGCCAATGCGTGTGGCCCGTGTATCGGTCAGTGGAAACGACATACCGACGACAACACCCGAAAGAATGCCATCGTCACCTCTTTTAATCGCAATTTCCGCCGCCGTGCTGACGGCAACCCCAATACTTATGCTTTTATAGGCTCACCTGAGATGACTGTGGCTTTGGCCTTAGCCGGTAAGCTGGACTTCAATCCTGCTACAGACAGTCTGACTAATGAAGAAGGTAAGGAGGTAATGCTCAAGGAGCCCCAGGGCTTTGTCTTCCCACCCCAGGGCTTTACTTGTGGAAAAGAAGGAGATGCCATCACCATATTGGAGCAGGATGGTCTTTTCGTTCCTCCAACGGATCAGCATACCGATGCACCGGTCGTCATCGCTCCCGATTCCAAGCGTCTGCAACGGCTGGAGCCTTTCGCTGCTTGGGATGGAAACGACTTGCTGGATATGCCGTTGTTGATCAAGGTAAAAGGCAAGTGCACGACTGACCATATTTCAATGGCTGGTCCTTGGCTTCGTTTCCGTGGTCATCTCCAAAACATCTCCGACAATCTGCTGATGGGAGCAGTGAATGCCTTCAATGGTGAGAGCAACAATGTGAAAGATCAAATCGACGGCCAGTATAAAGCAGTCTCCGCCGCCGCGAAAGACTATAAAGCCCACAACATGGGCAGCATCATCGTGGCTGAGGACAACTATGGCGAGGGCTCTTCGCGTGAGCATGCAGCTATGGAGCCTCGTTTCCTCAACGTCAAGGTGGTGTTGGCAAAGAGCTTCGCCCGTATCCATGAGACAAACTTAAAGAAGCAGGGTATGCTTGCGCTGACATTTGCCAATAAGGATGACTATGACAAGGTACAGGAGGATGACCGCATCTCTGTGACCGGTTTGAAAACGTTCGCTCCCGGCGAGTCTTTGACTGTCACTTTGACGCATAAGGATGGGTCGAACGACAGTTTTGAGGCTCTTCACACTTATAATCAAATTCAAATCGAGTGTTTCAAGGCTGGCTCGGCTTTGAACAACCTTTTAAGATCATAAACAGGATACAATTATGAATATCAGCAAACAAAACGGGGCACTCGTAGTACCCGACCAGCCGACTATCCCCTTCATTGAAGGAGATGGCGTCGGCAAAGAGATATCACCCATCATGCGCGAGACCGTGGATGCCGCGGTGGAGAAATGCTATGGCGGTAAGCGTAAGATCGAATGGAGAGAAGTGCTCGCCGGTGGCAAAGCTCACGAGCAGACCGGTGAATGGCTGCCTCAGGCCACGATGGATGCTTTCCGTGAGTGTCTTGTGGGTATCAAAGGCCCTCTGATGACTCCTGTAGGAGGTGGTATTCGTAGTTTGAATGTAGCGCTCCGTCAAGGTCTTGACCTTTATGTCTGCCAGCGTCCTGTACATTGGTTCGAAGGTATCGAGAGTCCTGTAAAGCATCCCGAGAAGGTAGATATGTGCATCTTCCGCGAGAACACCGAGGATATTTATGCTGGTATCGAGTGGGAAGCAGGATCAGATGATGCCCGTAAGTTCTATCGCTTCCTCCATGATGAGATGGGCGTCACGAAAGTACGTTTTCCTGAGACCTCTGGCTTTGGCGTAAAGCCCGTCAGCCGTGAGGGTTCAGAGCGTCTTGTCCGTGCAGCCATAGAATATGCCTTGTCCCACAATCTTCCGTCCGTGACATTGGTCCATAAAGGCAATATCATGAAGTTCACTGAAGGTGGATTCAAGAAATGGGCTTACGAGTTGGCTGAGCGCGAGTATGGCGATGCGCTGAAGTCCGGTCGTCTGGTGATGAAGGACTGCATCTGTGATGCCTTTTTGCAAAACGCTCTGCTGAAGCCGCAGGATTACAGCGTCATCGCTACGATGAATCTCAATGGCGACTATGTCTCTGACATGTTGGCGGCTCAGGTGGGCGGCATTGGCATTGCCCCCGGTGGCAATATCAATTATCAAACGGGTCATGCTATCTTTGAAGCTACCCACGGCATCGCTCCCGACATAGCAGGAAAGAATATCGTCAATCCGTCGAGCATCCTGCTTTCTGCCGTGATGATGCTCGACTATATCGGATGGAAAGAAGCCGGACAAGTCATCGATCAGAGTTTGGCCGAGCTTTACCGCCACCATACGGCCACGGCCGACCTTGCGCGGATGATGACCGACGGAAAGTCGTTGGGCACAAGAGAATTTGGTGACGCTGTCATCAAGGGTATTTTGAAGTAAGCTAAAAGTTACGGTGTTATGAGAAAGGAATATCTGATATATAAGTTGAGCGATGAGGTGAAGAACTCTTGCAAGATCCCTCGCGAGGCTTTTACTAAATATGGTGTGAAGCGCGGATTGCGCAATGAGGACGGCACCGGTGTTCTTGTCGGTCTGACCAATATCGGTAATGTTGTTGGCTATGAGCGCAATGACGACGGTTCGCTGCGTCCTTGTCCGGGCCGGCTCTATTATCGTGGCTATGAGCTTGACGATCTTGTCACTCCTTTGCTGAAAGAGAAACGCTTTGGCTTTGAGGAAATTGCTTATCTGCTTCTCTCCGGCAATCTGCCCGACGAGGAGGAGTTGACGGCTTTCCGCGAGCTGATCAATGAGAATATGCCGCTCGACCATCGTACGATTGTGCACATCATCGACTTGGAAGGCAGCAACATCATGAACATCCTGGCCCGTTGTGTGTTGGAGATGTACACCTTTGACCCCAATCCCGATGACATCTCACGCGACAATCTCATGCGACAGTCGATAGAGCTCATTGCCAAGTTCCCGACGATCATCGCCTACGCTTACAACATCTATCGCCACTCCATGCAGGGCAGCAGTCTGAATATACGCCATCCGCGTGAGAACATGACGATCGCAGAGAACTTCCTTTATATGCTTAAGGACGAGGACTTCACTGAGCTCGACGCGCGTATGCTCGACTTGTTGCTCATCATCCAGGCAGAGCACGGCGGTGGTAACAACTCCACGTTCACGGTGCGCGTGACCTCTTCAACGCGTACCGACACATATTCCAGCATTGCCGCGGGAATAGGCTCTCTCAAAGGACCTCTGCATGGTGGCGCCAATATCAAGGCAATCAATATGTTCCATCATCTCAAGGAGCAGATCTCTGACTGGACCAACATCGACGAGATCGATACCTATCTCAATCGTATGCTTAACAAGGAGGCTTACGATAAGACCGGTTTGGTTTATGGTATCGGTCATGCCGTGTACACAATGAGCGACCCGAGAGCCGTGGAGCTGAAGAAGCTGGCTGGAGAGTTGGCTAAGGAGAAGGGCATGGTCAAGGAGTATAACTTCTTGAAGCTCATCGAGCAGGAGGGTGTAAAGTGTGTCTCTGCTTTCCGCAAGACCACAAAGCCAATCTGTGCCAACCTCGACTTCTACAGTGGTTTCATCTATGAGATGATCGGTCTTCCACAGGAGATCTATACGCCTATCTTTGCTATGGCACGTATTGTCGGCTGGACTGCTCACCGTATTGAGGAACTGAATTTTGAAGGCCGCCGTATCATCCGTCCTGCCTACAAGAATATCTTGGAGCAGAAAAGCTATGTGCCTATCAAGGACAGATAACTTTGGTAGCTTAATAATTCTTAAATGTTAAGTTTAGGAAGCCGTAGACATACAGCGTCTTAGAAAAATGTAGTACCTTTGCATCCGCTTCTACGAGTTAGGAGTATGATACAAACAATTAATAGTTTATACAAAACAAAATGGCAACAAAAATCAGATTACAGCGCGGTGGTCGCAAGGGCTATGCTTTCTATAGCATTGTGATCGCTGATGTAAGAGCACCACGTGATGGTAAGTTTACAGAGAAGATCGGTACTTTCAACCCGAACACCAATCCTGCAACCGTAGATTTGAAATTCGACCGTGCTTTGTACTGGGTAGAGACCGGTGCACAGCCAACAGACACAGTCCGCAACATCCTCAAGGGTGAGGGTGTCTACATGATGAAGCACCTGCGCGGCGGCGTAAAGAAGGGCGCTTTCGACGAGGCTGCTTGCCAGCAGAAGTTCGACGCTTGGAAGGCTGCTAAAGAGCAGAAGCTGAACGCTGTTCGCAGTGCTGAGACTAAGAGTCGTCAGGACGCAGCTGCCAAGGAGTTGGAGGCTGAGAAGAAAGTGAACGAGGCTATCGCCAAGAAGGTAGCTGACAAGAAGGCTGCAGAGGCTGCTGCTAAGGCAGAGGCTGAGGCCGCAAAGGCTGCTGAGGCTGCTCAGGCTGAGGCTCCCGCTGAGGAGGCTCCTGCTGAGGCTTAACCCTCATTTTTCTTTCAAAGAAATAACTAAAGGATGTATTGCTTATTGCAGTGCATCCTTTTTTTTATAGTGTTTTGGCCGCGTGGCATGTTTTTTGTTGTTAATATACACAAAAACAGGAGGATTAGATTATGGCATTTATTGATTATTACAAGATTCTTGGCGTCGACAAGGATATCCCACAAAAGGATGTTCGACGTGCATATTTGAAGCGTGCAAAGCAGTTTCATCCGGACTTGCATCCTGATGACCCAAAGGCAAAAGCAAAGTTTCAGGCTCTCAACGAAGCTTACGAAGTGATCAGTGATCCTGAGAAGCGTAAGAAATATGATCAGTTTGGTGAGCACTGGAAAGATGCCGATGCTTTCAATGGATCCGGTGCAGGCGATAGTGGTGGCAGCGCATTCCATTGGAGTTCGAGTGGCGGATCACCATTTGATAATTTCGATTTCTCGCAGTTCGGGGGTGGCGGCGGCTTCTCCAGCTTTTTCGAAGATCTTTTTGGAAATATGGGTAGCACTCATTCCTCGACAGGGGGTAGCAGAATGCGGACAAGCAACGGCGAGATGAATGCCAATGTCTACATCGATCTCTACACTGCCTTGCTCGGTGGAGAAATCGTCATTCAGCTCAACAATGGCAAGAAAATCAAACTGAAAGTAAAGCCCGAAACTCAAAACGACACGAAAGTGCGTGTACGTAACCAGGGATATGACAGAGGTGATGGCACCTATGGCGACTTGATTATCACCTTCAAAGTGAAGTTGCCAACAAATCTCAACGATAGGCAAAAGGATTTGCTCCGTCAGATGCAGATGGCACAATAAACAGGGGGTGCCATAGGGCACTTCTCGTTCTATAGGATAAAGATTTTAATACAAGCAGTTTCTATCTAAGGGTAGAAGCTGCTTTTTTTGTTTTCGTATCGTGACTGCTCGCTGAGAGTGATAGAAATAGAGCCGCTTTTCGTCATTCTCTTAGCGTCGGGCGGTTGATAAGACAGAATGATTCTCAGGCATTTCGATTTTTTCTAAAGTAACTTTTGAGGGCTCGTTTTTTTTTAGTAACTTTGCATCATATTATCAATACGCGGAAACATAAAATCATTATATAATGAAGATTTCTTATAAATGGCTCAAGGAATATGTTGATTTCGACCTGACACCACAGGAGACAGCGGACGCGCTCACTTCTACAGGTTTGGAAGTTGACGCCTTGGAGGAAGTTCAGGCAATCAAAGGAGGATTGAAAGGACTTTACGTTGGTAAGGTGCTGACATGTGAGATGCACCCCAATAGTGACCACCTGCATATCACTACGGTGGATCTTGGCAAGGGTGAGCCCCAGCAGATCGTTTGCGGTGCTCCCAATGTGGCTGCCGGACAGAAAGTCATCGTGGCTGACCTTGGCTGCGTGCTCTACGACGGTGATAAAGAGTTCACCATCAAAAAGTCAAAGCTTCGCGGGGTGGAGAGCTATGGTATGATCTGTGCCGAGGATGAGATCGGAGTGGGTACTGATCACGCAGGCATCATCGTGCTCCCTGATGACGCAGTCGTCGGCATGCCCGCAGCAGAATATTACCATCTTGAGAGCGATTGGGTGATTGATATTGACATTACGGCCAATCGTGCTGATGCCCTCAGCCATTATGGCGTAGCCCGAGACTTGTATGCCTGGCTCATCCAGCGCGGTTACAAGACCAGTCTGCATCGCCCCGACTGCTCACGTTTCCATGTTGACAATAACGATCTGCCCATTGAGGTGGATATTGAAAACCATGAGGCCTGCAAGCGCTATGCCTGCTTGAGCATCACGGACTGCGATGTCAAGGAAAGCCCCAAATGGCTTCAGGACAAACTGACGGTTATCGGTCTCCGTCCCATCAACAATATCGTGGACATCACCAATTATATCATGATGGCTTATGGACAGCCGATGCACTGCTTCGATGCAGACATGGTCAAGGGACATAAGATCGTGGTTCGGACGCAGCCCGAAGGCACAGAGTTCATCACGCTCGACGGTCAGAAGCATATCCTTGGCGAGCACGACCTCAGCATCTGCAATGCCGAGGAGCCAATGTGTATCGCCGGTGTCTTTGGCGGCAAGGGAAGCGGCACCTATGAGACAACGAAGAACGTGGTCTTGGAGAGTGCTTATTTCCATCCGACATGGATCCGCAAAAGTGCTCGTCGTCATGGATTGAGCACAGATGCCAGTTTCCGCTTTGAGCGTGGCATCGATCCCAACGGCACTATCTATGCTTTGAAGCAGGCTGCCATCCTCTGTCAGGAACTGGCCGGCGGTAAGGTGTCGATGCAGATTAACGATGTCTATCCGGATCCATTACCCGACTTTAAAGTAAATCTGAAATACGAATATTGCGACAGACTGATTGGTAAGCAGTTAGGTCATGATACCATCAAGAGCATTGTCAAGAGCTTGGAGATGCGCATTGACCATGAGGACGAGGAAGGACTCGAACTCACTGTACCTGCTTATCGTGTGGACGTGCAGCGTCCCTGCGATGTCGTAGAGGACATCCTTCGCATCTATGGTTACAACAACGTGGAGATTCCTACTCAGTTGAAGTCTTCGCTGACTGTTGCCGGTGAGGAGGATAAGGACCATCGTCTGGAGAATATAGTCAGCGAGCAACTTGTGGGCTGCGGTTTCAACGAGATTCTGAACAACTCTCTGACGAAGACCTCATACTATCAGTCCAATGAGCTCAATGCTTATCCTTGGGAAAAGATGGTGAAGATTATGAATCCGCTCAGCACTGACTTGGGCGTGATGCGTCAGACGTTGCTCTTTGGCGGCTTGGAGTCGCTGGCCCGCAATGTCAACCGCAAAGCCAAGAATCTCCGCTTCTTCGAGGTCGGCAATGTCTACAGCTATGCTGCTGAGAAGAATACGCCCGAGGCTCCTATCAAGGCCTATTCCCAGGACTATCATCTCGCCCTTTGGCTGACTGGTAAATTTGTTGAGGGCTCTTGGGCACATGCCGATGAGGACACCTCTGTCTTCCAGTTGAAGGCTTATGTCTACAACATCCTGAAGCGCGCCGGCGTAGCTTCGCACATGCTTGTCGAGGCTCACAGCGAGAACAATATCTTCTCGGAAGGCATCGCACTCAACAACCGTGCAGGCAAGACGCTCGTCAACTACGGTAAGCTCACCCACAAGGTGCTGGCACCGCAGGGCATTGATCAGGACGTCTTCTATGCTGAGTTTGATTGGACCGGCATTCTGAAAGCGATCAAGAAGAATAAGGTGGAGTTTAAGGAACTCAGTAAGTATCCTTCTGTCAGCCGTGACCTGGCTCTGTTGGTCGACGACAATGTGGAGTTTGCCCAAATCGAGCAGATCGCTTATCAAAGTGAGAAGAAACTTCTGAAGCGTGTCGAGCTCTTCGATGTCTACCAAGGCAAGAACCTGCCGAATGGCAAGAAGAGCTATGCCGTCAACTTCATCCTTGAGGACGAGGAGAAGACTTTGAACGACAAGCAGATCGATGCGATCATGAAGAAGCTGATCCACAACCTCACCACAAAGCTCGGTGCAGAGCTGCGATAGGGCATGTCTGCTATGCAAAGCGTAAAGCAAAATAGAGAATCAAAAATAAAATAGTTAAAGATTTAAGCTACGAGATTAGCTACATTACTTTTCAATTATGGGAAGAGCATTTGAATACCGTAAAGCTACAAAGCTGAAAAGATGGGGCCACATGGCCCGTACGTTTACCAAGTTGGGCAAGCAGATTGCCATTGCTGTCAAGGCAGGCGGTCCTGAGCCGGAGAACAACCCGACGTTGCGTGCCATCATTGCCACTTGCAAGCGCGAGAATATGCCTAAGGACAATATCGAGCGTGCCATCAAAAATGCAATGGGCAAGGACCAGAGCGACTACAAGGAGGTCTCTTACGAAGGGTATGGCCCTCATGGAATCGCAGTCTTTGTAGACACTCTTACGGATAACACGACCCGTACGGTTGCTGACGTGCGTTCAGTATTCAATAAGTTCAATGGCAACTTGGGTACACAGGGCTCCTTGAGCTTCTTGTTTGACCACAAGTGTGTGTTCACTTTCAAGAAGAAGGACGATACCAATATGGATGATCTGATTCTGGAATTGATCGACTTCGGAGTGGACGACGACTACGACGAGGATGATGAGTCAGGTGAGATCACCATCTATGGCGAGCCGACAAGCTTTGGAGACATTCAGAAGTATTTGGAGGAGAACGGCTTCGAGATCACCAGTGCTGAGTTCACCCGCATTCCTAACGATTTGAAGGATGTCACTCCCGAGCAGCGTGAGACAATCGACAAGATGGTTGAGCGTCTTGAGGAATTCGACGACGTACAAAATGTCTATACAAATATGAAGCCTGAGGAGACTGCAGAGGATGCAGAATAATTTGTTGTGGGCGACGAAGCACATTAACTTGGTGATGTCTCCGTAGACCTCACGTTTCATCATAAAAAGGGAGAGCAGGAATTTTCTTGCTCTCCCTTTTCTTATGTGGATTTATGGTGACTGGGTATTTGGCTTTTAGTTGTTGTATTTGATATGGATGGTGATCCAATACACCAGTGCATTAGTTTGTATAGTCTGGTGTAAAAATTGTAGTTTGATGTTGGTCAAACGAACGTTGGGCGATTGGTCAAACGAATGTTAGGCGATTGGTCAAACGAATGTTGGACGATAGGTCAAACGAACGTTTGACTATCAAAAAATTGCCTTCTTACAGGGAAAAACGCACATTAAAATCCAGTGTCTTCGTTGCTTAGGTAAATCAAAAAGCGGTATGATCATAAAATAAAAAGCATAATGTTATTTATTTAATATGCTGTAAATAAATCGTTTAAATGTTTCTATAAGTCAATTATTTTTTTAGTATATTTGTGGTACGTTACAAATTTAGATAAAATTCCCGAGTTATAAGCCAGTTGAGATAAAAAACCTAATAGATTTCCTCCCCGAAGAGCCGACAACATGGAAAATCAAGGCCGACATACGCTCAATCCTATTTTACGTGCT
>Ga0256404_1002490_pt1 | contig 40640 bp, 25 predicted proteins | sample RumenRJG_01DNA_FD_185990 | JGI IMG/M metagenome (GOLD analysis project Ga0256404, IMG submission 185990) | Bovine rumen microbial communities from Lethbridge, Alberta, Canada - RJG_01 | ecosystem: Host-associated > Mammals > Digestive system > Stomach > Rumen | place: Canada: Alberta | collected... | reverse complement strand
CCTTAATGCCTGCCTGCAACTGAGGACCAAAGGTGACTATGACAATCTCCGCATGACCAAAACGGCATGCAACATAGGTATGGGCGTTCAACGAGATTTCAATCTCAAGTCTCTCGGTAAGCTCACTACTGATTTGCGGTGCTATGACATTTTCAATACAAACAAGAGTGGCGTGACCATTTATGGTATCAGAGAACTGACCTCCTACAATCCCAGTCGTCGCTATTTCTCGCTCGACATTACGTGGAAGTTTAATGAGGCAAAGAGTAAGTATCGCGGCACGGGAGCCGGACAGGAGCAAAAAGCAAGAATGTAGACTGTCTTATAATGTAGATATAATGTAGAACAATGGAAAATAACGAAAAGGAAAATGTAGTGATTGATGATTTCGACTTCTCCCTGATAGCCGATTTCTTCAGACGTGTAGACAGACAGGGACCTGGTGGTGATTGGGAGACACTTTTGGAGCCGCTAATACGGCCTATTTCTGCCTACTTGCGGTCCTGACGACTCTAGAAACAACGAAAAATGGAATTTTAACTAAAAAGTCGGCCTAATCTTAATTTTACGACTATCATTGTAAAAGAAAAGAGGATGCACCATAAAACTTAATTATGATGCACCCCCTTTATCATTGTATGACAGTTGACCATGCCGGCAGGCTGGTCATCCGCTAAGAAAAACTGCTGTTAGAAGAGCTTGTTAGGATAAACGCCCTCGTCAACAAGCTTTTGGATGCGAGCAACAGTGCCAGGACGGTCGGCAGAATAGGTCACACCGAACCACTTGCTCGTGGTGTCGAGCACCTCGCAGGTAGCCTTACCCTCATTGATCAGCTTGTTTACCACCCAAGGAATCAAGTACTCTGCCTTAGGATTGGCCTTTGTCTCGGGAGCGTCGAGGAACTCCTTGAAGAACTTATCGCTGTACTCGAAGTAGTCCGGTGTCAAGCCCCACACGTTCATACTGACCGGAGTGGTGTCAGCTATCTCCACCCACTTGCCGTTCTCGTCCTTGTAAGCCACATTGCCGTTGGCCTGGCGCTCGATCTCGGTACGCTCCACACAACCTGTCAGCAGGTTTTGGTCATTCTTGGAACAAACGCCACGCGATACAGAACCGTTGTCGCTCAGTGTGTTGCCAACGCGGAAACCGACCATGGCATACTTGCCTTTGCTGCCCTCTGGCAGTTCTGAGAGGAACTTGCCAATCACCTTGAAGCAGTCGCGGTTGTAGAAATCATCGCAGTTGATCACACAGAAAGGCTCATGGATCACCTCTTTTGCCATCATCACAGCATGATTGGTACCCCAAGGTTTCGTGCGGCCCTCAGGAACAGAATAGCCATCAGGAATCTTGTCGAGGCTCTGGAACACAAGCTCACAGGGGATATGACCCTCATATTTGGAAAGGATCTTCTCGCGGAAGTCCTGCTCAAAATCCTTACGGATCACCCAGACAATCTTGCCGAAACCAGCCTGAATGGCATCATAGATGCTGTAGTCCATGATCGTCTCGCCGTTTGGGCCCAGACCGTCTAATTGCTTCAAACCACCGTAGCGGCTGCCCATACCGGCAGCAAGCAGTAATAATGTAGGTTTCATACTGTGTATTTTTAAATTAGTTAGAATATGTGCTATCTTAAGCAATGCAAAGTTACAGCAAATAAGCGAAAGGACAAAAAGAATCGCATCTTTTTAATATCAGAAGGTATCAACAAGCTCGAAATATTTGTGTCGTTCATTTAACATCATATTTACTCACGGCAGAGACAAGCAATAAACTCTAAATAGTCAAGTATCATACTAAGAGATTCCTACTAAGCAAACATCATTTATAATAGATGACACATTGAGATCATTAATATTTCTGAGAACATTATCATAGATATTGCTTTGTTATTCCATTAAATATCACTACCTTTGCAAAGCTAAAAATTCTATTTATCATCAATGTGCTCCCATAACTGTTTCATCAGTAATATCACGCACCGGCAAGCTTATCTCTAAGAATATATTCATAACAACATGACATTACGACATTACTTTCTCATGGCTGCACTTCTTCTGTGTGGCTTGTCTTCCACCCACGCCATCAACCGCACTGAGCTCATAAAGTACGCGCAGACGCTGAAAGGCAAAAAAGGCGCTGAACTCAAGAAAGCAATGAACCCTCTTCTTGCTCCCAAAACGGTACTCCCCTATGGTAGCAAAGACAAAGGCACTTGGTGGGGATTCTGGTACACCGACCGGAATCCCGAGACCAACGAATGCTACAACCGATATAGTTCCAACAAATTCTATTTCAATGGTCATACTGGAATGGCCATCAGCGGCATGAACATCGAGCACTCTTTCCCAAAGAGTTGGTGGGGAGGAAGCGAAAACAATGCTTATCAAGACCTATACAACCTCTATCCCTCCGATTCCAAAGCCAACTCATCCAAAAGCAACTATGCAATGGGCGTGGTGACTAACATCACTTCTGAAGACAAAGGTTACGACAAAGTAGGATCTGGCACGATCGACGGGCAGGCCGGTGTGCCGTGCTGGGAACCCGGCGACACCTACAAAGGTGACTTTGCACGCAGCTACATGTACATGGCAATAGCATACAGCAATTTGAAATATGTGAAAACAGGAAAGCAGACCATGGCCAACAACGATTATCCCGGTATGAAGTCGTGGGCAACCACGCTCTACATCCAGTGGAGCAAGGCTGACAAGGTCAACGACTTAGAGCGTGCACGCAACAATGCCGTGGCCAACATCGAGGGCAACCGCAACCTGCTCATCGACTTTCCGCACTTGGCAGAATATGTCTGGGGAGACAGCACCGACATAGCTTTCAACCCAGAGACTTCCATCACTACAGCCGACGACGACAACCGCTATCTCAAAGAGCCTTCACAGCCGGTGACGCCACCAAGCGAGGACAAGTATACTTTCGAGCTGGCCGACAAGATTGAATCAGGCAAGAGCTATCTGATCGTGGCACAAAGCGAAAGCAAATATATTGCCGCCAAGCCTATCAACAGTAAGTATGGCTTTCTGTATACAACAGACGTGACCGTCAACGATCAGAAGCAGATCACGGTAAGCAGCAAAGCCAACGCTTTCATCATCACACAGCAAAGCGACGACAAGTACTATATTGTGGACAGCAACAACCAATATTACTATAACGATAATCGCTACCAGAACTTCAACGTCACAAGTTCTCCCTCTGCAACAACGCTGTGGACTCTCACGCCGAACAGCGACGGCACATGGAAGATAGTCTCTGCCACCAACCACAGGATACAGTATTCGAGCAATTACCACTCGTTTGGCTGCTATTCCAGCGAGCAAGGCACGATGCCATTGCTCTTCGTCGAGACTGAGACACCGACAGCGATCCAAACAGCAACGCTTCATCAACGTCAGGCCAGCGACATCCGCTATAACCTCGGAGGACAGCGTGTCGACGAGCACTACAAAGGCATTGTCGTCGTCAACGGCAAAAAGATAATCGTGAAATAAGAGTCCTTTGACGAGAACATCAACTGGTGTTTAAAACGTCAACTGGTAATAGCTCTGTTGCAAGTCCCCGAAGGGGACACATTATGAAAGACCCCCATGCCTCTTCATTCTTATGAAACAATGGCCTCACAAGAACGGAGAGTCATGGGGGTTCTTAGTAGGAGGTGACGCGTCCCGCGTCACGAGCTCCTATAATTCTCATAAAGGTAATAGCGACGCGTCCCGCGTCACGAGATCCTATCATTCGCGTTAAGGCAATTACGACGCGAGACGCGTCGCCTCCTAAAATTACTTCTCCTTTTTACCGTTCAAAGGTGCAGTGCCTCCATGAAGCGGCGGATCACCTGCGGGTTGCCGGTATGCTTGCCATTGTCCTCACTGATCTTGCAGGTATCATTATAGAAAGGCCACGACTCAGTGATCTTAGCTGCTACGAGTTTTATCACGATGTTCATCGGGCGGATGCCGTCGAAGTCATTGGTGAAATGTGTGCCGATGCCAAACGACGGCTGCACATATTTCTCTGCTTCTTGCTGCAACGCAATTGCACCGTCGGTGTCGAGGGCATTGGAGAAGATGACCTGCTTGGTCTTGGAGTCGATGCCTAAACTCCGGTATTTCGCACAGATTCTTTGCAGTTGCTCCATGTTGTCACCGGAATCGACACGCAGTCCCTTGAAGAGGTTGGCAAAATCTTCGGAGAAGTTCAATGAGAAGATGCTCCATCCAAAGGTGTCATAGAGAAATGTACCGAGCGCTCCGTTGAAAGTATGTCGCCAAGCGTTCATAGCGATGTGGTTGGCCATCTGTGGCCCATACATGCCTCCTATGGCTGCGATGAACTCATGAGCCATTGTACCGACGGGCGTCAGATCGTATTTCATGGCAAGGTAGACGTTGCTCGTCCCTACAAATCTGCCTTTCCACTCGCGCGCCTCCTGGCAGTCTTTCATTGCTCTGACCACCGTGTCCTCTGCTTGGAACGAAGCACGGCGGCGCGTACCAAAGTCAGAATAAGTACATCCTGCTTCGAGCAACCGCTCAGCCTTGTGGTAGCTTTTCTGATAATAAGCGTCATAGTCAAACCGCCCTTCTTGACCGCACACGATATAGTAGAGTTCAGAAATGATGGCGAGCACCTTCACCTCCAGCAATATCGTCTCAGCCCAAACACCCTCAAACTCGATATGCAAGTGTCCGTCCTCATCCTGCCAGGCGTGCACCCACTTCCGGTTGAAGCGGAAGCCACGCAGATAGATATAGAACCAGTCGGGCAGATAATAGCATTTACGACGCATGAAGTCAATCTCCTCATCAGTGATGGTGAGCTTTTCGAGATAGCCCACCTGCTCCATGACAAGGTCGGCAAATCCTTTGGGATAGACGGTATTGTCACGGTCGTTGAATTCATACTTCACCCATGCGCGTGGATAGTTGTCGATGACGGCGCAGCACATCGTGAACTTGTACAGGTCGTCGTCGGTAAAATGGTTGATAATCTGACGCATCATATAATATTAATAAAAAGACTTCAATACAACGGGATGCTTGCCTAAATATTGCCTACTTGCGTGGGCTTTATCTTCAAGTAGAGGCGAACAACACTTCTATTTGATCTGAACATGATTGCTATTGAGCATTGACTTGATTGCAGTAGAACAGTACTGTGTTACCTATAAAACAGACGTATGTCGCTTCTACAACATACGTCTGTTACTCATTATATATATACTGAAAAAGGTGCCCTTGCCTCACGGCAAAAGCACCAAGCAAACTTAAACAACCAATAAAAGAAATAGATTGTCCTTGCTTATCGGATGAACAGAAGCTCGCGATACTTGGGCAGCGTCCAAAGCTCGTCGGCAACTACCAGCTCCAGCTTGTCGATCTGATAACGGATCGGCTGGAACTTCGACTCCACTGTGTCGTGGTAGGCGACAGCCTTCTCGCGGGCATCTTCTATCTTATTAGCGACCTTACGAGCATTGACAAGGTCTTCTACACCTTTCTCAATGATGGAGGTACGCTCAGCAATTTCCTTAATAATCTTCAGGTTGCGCTCACTGAGTTTCTTGCCTTCCTCAGCGCCGAAGATAGCCATCATGTTCTCCACATTCTTGGCCAACTGGCTCTGATAGTGCGTGGCAACCGGGATGATGTGGTTCATGCTCAGGTCACCGAGCACACGACCCTCGATCTGCAGCTTCTTGGTGTAGGTCTCCCATTTCACCTCGTTGCGTGCTTTGAGCTCATTTTCCTTCATCACACCCATCGACTCAAACATCTTGATGCTGGACTCGTCGAGGTAGCGGTCGAAGATCACCGGGCAGCTCTTCTCTGTGTCCAGTCCGCGCTTCTCAGCCTCAGCAACCCACTCGTCGCTATATCCGTTGCCGTCGAAGTGGATGGGAGCACATGTCTTGATGTCAGCGCGCAGCACGTCGATGATGGCAGAGAACTTGTCCTCGCCCTTGGCAATGATGGCGTCGACACGCTTCTTGAAGTCTGTCAGTGCCTCGGCGACAGCTGTGTTCAGCACGATCATGGCGCTGGCGCAGTTAGCCTCAGAGCCTACAGCACGGAACTCAAAGCGGTTGCCGGTGAAGGCAAATGGAGAGGTACGGTTGCGGTCGGTGTTGTCGCGCATGATATCAGGAATCTCAGGGATGTCAATCGTCACACCCTCTTTGCCCTTGATATTGAACAGATCCTTCTTGTCGGCCTTTACGATATGGTCAAGAATGTCAGATACCTGCTTTCCAAGGAAAGAAGAGATGATTGCTGGAGGTGCTTCGTTGGCACCCAGACGGTGAGCGTTGGTAGCACTCATGATAGAAGCCTTCAGCAGACCATTGTGCTTGTATACACCCATCAGCGTCTCGACGATGAACACCATGAAGCGCAGGTTGTCCTCAGGTGTCTTGCCTGGACCGTGGAGCAGAATGCCCGTATCAGTAGAAAGACTCCAGTTGTTGTGCTTACCGGAACCGTTGATACCGTCGAACGGCTTTTCGTGAAGCAGTACCTGGAAGCCGTGCTTGCGGGCTACTTTCTTCATCAAGCTCATCAGCAACATGTTGTGGTCAACAGCCAAGTTGGTCTCCTCGAAGATAGGAGCGCACTCAAACTGGTTAGGAGCCACCTCGTTGTGGCGTGTCTTGCAAGGGATGCCCAGCTCAAGAGCCTGGATCTCAAGATCCTTCATGAAAGCCTGCACACGCTCAGGAATCGTTCCGAAGTAGTGATCGTCCATCTGCTGGTCCTTGGCAGAGCTGTGGCCCATCAGTGTACGGCCGGTCAGGACCAGGTCAGGACGTGCGGCATAGAGGTCCTCGTCGACGAGGAAGTACTCCTGCTCCCATCCCAGGTTGCTGATACACTTCTTCACGTCGGGATAGAAATAATGACAGACATCGGTAGCGGCAACGTTCACAGCATGTAGAGCGCGCAGCAGAGGTGCCTTGTAGTCAAGTGCCTCACCGGTGTACGAAATGAAGATCGTCGGGATACACAGTGTGTCGTCAATGATAAACACAGGTGATGTAGGATCCCATGCTGAGTAACCACGAGCCTCGAAAGTAGAGCGGATACCACCAGAGGGGAAGCTGGATGCGTCAGGCTCCTGCTGCACAAGCAGCTTGCCGGAGAATTCTTCAATCATTCCGCCTTTGCCGTCATGCTCGATAAAAGCATCGTGCTTCTCAGCGGTACCCTCTGTCAGAGGCTGGAACCAGTGAGTATAGTGTGTGACACCATTCTCGTCGGCCCACTGCTTCATGCCTGCTGCTACTGCGTCGGCAATGCTGCGGTCGAGCTGTGCACCGTTGTCAATGACATCGATGAGCTTGTCATACACTTTCGACGGAAGATATTTGTACATCTTCTGACGGTTGAACACTTTCTTGCCGAAGAATTCTGAAGGACGCTCTACCGGTGAGATGACCTCAACGGGTTTTCTGCGAGATGCCTCAGCGACGGCATCAAATCGTAAACTAGTCATATTTCTTAATGTTGATGTTAAAGTTCTTGTATGGAAGTGGTGCCTCGCCGAGGAGGACACCACATTGATTTTTTTGTTTGTCTATGCAGGTTGTACCTGCTGATAGTTGCGAGTTACGGGTGCAGTGTGAAGCCGCAAACGAAGTAAGCCTTCTGTGTGCTGGGGTTGGCATACACACCGGCGAAGACTGGAACAGAGAAGGAGTTGGTGATCTCGATGTCTTTACAAGCCTTCAATCCCAGGTTGGTGACAGCGAAACCGTTGGCCTTGGCGTAGAACGACGTACGATAAGGTACGGCACCTACTGTGGCGGTCCAATCGAGAGAAGCCAGTTTGAAAGGTGCGGCCAACTCTACATAGGATGAATAGGCTCTGTCACCGTCTTTGTTCACTCCGTCGTTTCCGGCGAAGTTGGTGTACCAGTTAATTGCCAGCGGCCCAAAGTCGTAACCGATATTTCCCTCAAACACATGGCTCGTCTCGTGAGCCTTGTAAGCGAAGTACTTGTCGTTGGGCGAGTTGAACCAGTAGTCAGTCACGCCAATGTGGAAACCTCCTACCGTGTAAGCAGCTGTGAGGTCAAACTCCTTGGTGTCGTCTTTGTCAGACAGGCCAACGTTGCCCCATGCAGATAGAGAAAAACCTTTGTACGCTACGCCCAGTGTTGGCTGGATGCTCACGTCTCCTAAGTCTTGTCCACGCCAGATGTACTGGTTGACAACATCGGTACTTATCGTACCTTCTACTTTGTCCTGAGCACTTGCTGTGAGTGCTGTCATGGCAATGGCAGCCAGACACATCATTCTTCTTACCTTTTTCATAACGACTTATTTTTAATTGTTCATATTTTGGCAGCGCCGTCCCGAAGAACCCAACTGCCGTTTTCTCTCACTTGCGTTTCTCTCAGTTTTCTCTTTAAGACCGATGCCTTTCGACATGTATGTCTCTTTCTGCATCTTCACCTTGTTGCTGCTTCTCGCGGCTACGGCTGCATTTCGGATATATCTTACTTCTTCAGTGACCACTCAGCGATGCGCCGCATGGCCTCGCGCACATCTTCGCGGTTGCCAAAGGAAGTCAGTCGGAAATAGCCTTCACCACTTGGACCGAAGCCCACGCCCGGTGTACAGACAACGCCGCATCCGTAGAGGAGTTGCTCGAAGAACTTCCAGCTGTCCATGCCGTCGGGTGTCTTGACCCACAGATAAGGAGCGTTGACACCGCCATAGACCTTATAGCTGAGTTTGCTAAGCGTCTCGCGCATGATCTTTGCGTTTTCCATATAGTAGTCTATGGTCTCCTGGATCTGCTTCTTGCCCTCTGGCGTGTAGATGGCCTCGGCGGCGCGCTGGCTGATATAGCTTGTTCCGTTGAACTTCGTGCTCTGTCGGCGATCCCACAACTGATTGAGATTGACGCGCTGCTTGCCGTCGACGGTCACTGCTGTCAACTCTTTCGGGATGATCGTGTAGCCACAACGCACACCAGTGAAACCGGCTGTCTTACTATAGCTGTGGAACTCTATCGCGCATTTGCGTGCTCCCTTGATCTCATAGATGGAGTGTGGAATGTCCGGATCAGTGATATAAGCCTCGTAAGCGGCATCGTAGAAAAGGATGGAATCATTGCGCAACGCAAAGTTCACCCATTTGCGGAGCTCCTCTTTCGGAAGCACTGTACCTGTCGGGTTGTTGGGATAGCACAAGTAGATCATGTCTACATGGCGGTCAGGAATCTGTGGCACGAAGTTGTTTTCTGCCGTGCATGGGAAATAGGTGACATCCGTCCATTTGCCATTCTCGAAGACTCCTGCACGACCAATCATCGCGTTGGAGTCGACATATACGGGATAGATAGGATCCGTCACGCCGATATTGTTGTCCCAGCGCAGGATTTCCTGAATGTTTCCGGTGTCGCTTTTGGCACCATCGTTGACGAAGATCTCATTGAGATCAATGTGGATTCCTCTTGGCAGAAAATCGTTCTTTTGAATCGCTTCACGCAGGAAGTCATAACCTCTCTCGGGTCCATAGCCATGAAAAGTAGCTTTGTTGGCCATCTCCTCCACCGCTTTGTGCATGGCCTCGATGACTACGGGAGCCAAAGGACGCGTCACATCGCCGATACCCAGGCTGATCACCTTGACTTTAGGATGCGACACCTTGAAAGCGTTGACCCTTTTAGCAATGTCGGCAAACAAGTAGTTGCCGGGTAGCTTTAGGAAATGTTCGTTTACTAATGCCATATACTTAAATTCCTTTTATGTTGTGTGTTAAGTTTGTCTCTATCGCTTTCTATGCCTCTTTTAGGAGTTTTCTACGTTTCCCTCGTTGTCCGGCTATTCCTGTTCCGGTAAATCTATCTCTCCCTCAAAGGCAAAGGCGGCCGGCCCGGTCATATATACATGGTTGTCGCTCGGATTCCATGTGATGTCGAGATCGCCGCCGTCCATGGCGATGACAGAGTGTCTGCCGCTGACACCGAGCTTCGCGGCGGCTACGGCTGTGGCACAAGCTCCTGTGCCGCAAGCCATGGTGATGCCGCTGCCCCGCTCCCAGACACGGGTGCGAAGCTTGCCTTGCCCCACCGGCTGTGCGAACTCAATGTTGCATCGCTGCGGGAAGACCTTTTCTCTCTCCAATAACTTTCCTAACGTTGTGATGTCCATGTTCTCCACATCGTCCACGAAGATCACATAATGTGGATTGCCCATGCTCACGAAGAGACTTTTGGGCGATCCTTCTTCCGTGCGGAGGACATGGTCAGCCAAAGCCTTGATGCTGTTCAACTCCTCAGGCATCTGCCCTGTGTATTGCTCTTTGACATCAAAGGCAGGCTCAAGCATATCTACCGTGACGCTCTCCACTTTTCCTGCTTTCAGGTGCAGGCTAAGAATCTTCACGCCGGAGAGCGTCTCCAATCTGATCGTAGTCTTATCAGTGATACCTTTCTCATATAGATACTTGGCGATGCACCGGCTGGCATTGCCGCACATCATTGCTTCAGAACCGTCGGCATTGAAGATACGCATCGAATAGTCGGCCTTCTCTTTATCCTTCGGTTTGCCAATGAGCACCAGTCCGTCACTGCCTATGCCCGTGTGCGGCTTGCTCCAAGCAATGGATGCAGCGCTCGGGTCGGGGATATTATATAATAAGGTGTTGACATATATATAGTCATTACCAGCCCCGTGCATCTTGGTGAAGTGAATGGTCTTTGACATAATGAAGCAATTTATTTCTTATTGATTGACTTTATGTTTTGAATACGCTGCAAAGTTAATACAAAAAGATAGAACCACAAAGAGTTGCACGTCATTTTTTAGAAACTTTTTCTATGAAAGTGTTAGATTGTAACGTCTAAAGCTCAAAATCATTACAATTTATCAACGAAACCGGCTTTTTGTGAAGCAAGTTGCAAGCAATCAAAAAATATAGATAACAAAAAGAGTATTGTTTGTTGTCTATATAAACAAAATGTATTAACTTTGCACTCGAAGGATTACAATACGTAAGCAACCATAAGTTTAACCATAAAGAAAGGTAAGTTATGAAGAAGATTGAAGCGATCATCCGTAAGACTAAATTTGAGGATGTAAAGGAAGCATTGCTTGCCGCCGACATCGAATGGTTCTCCTATTACGATGTCCGTGGCGAGGGCAAGATGCGCCAGGCCCGAATCTACCGTGGCGTGATGTACGACACGAGCAGTATCGAGCGCGTGTTGATGAACATTGTTGTGCGTGACAAGAATGTCGACAAGACCGTGAAGGCCATTACAGACGCCGCACGCACTGGTGAGATCGGTGATGGACGTATCTTCATCATTCCGGTTGAGGACACCATCCGCATCCGCACCGGCGAGCGCGGAGACATTGCCCTGTATAATGCAGAGCAGGAGAAGTAACGCTTCTGCACGCTTTCTTTCCTAAATATAAAGAAGGCGGATGCAATAGAGAGAACATAGAAACACAATTAGGGTAACAAAAAATCAATCGTATTATGACAGTTCAAGATTTAAGCATTTCTATAGATACCGTATGGATGCTGCTTGCAGCCATGCTCGTATTCTTCATGCAACCAGGTTTCGCCTATTGTGAGGCGGGTTTCACCCGGCGTAAAAACACCACAAACATTCTGTTCAAGAACTTCGTCGACTTCATGCTGGGCTCAGTGCTTTTCTGGTTTGTCGGTTTCGGCTTTATGTTCGGTTCTGATGGTCAGGGCTTCATCGGCATGCCCAACTTCGGCGATCTCTCTTTCTACCACAATGCCAACGGTTTGCCTACAGAGGGTTTCCTGATGTTCGAGACCGTCTTCTGTGCCACATCAGCCACGATCGTTTCCGGTGCCATGGCTGAGCGTACGAAGTTCAACATATATGTTGTCTATTCGTTCTTCATTTCTTTGATCATCTATCCTGTCGAGGGTCACTGGACCTGGGGCGGCGGCTGGCTTTGCAACGCTGCTGACGGCAGTTTCATGATGGACACCTTCGGTCATGCGTTCCACGACTTTGCCGGTTCCACGGTTGTGCACTCTGTCGGTGGTGTGCTGGCTTTGGTGGGTGCCATCTTCCTTGGTCCCCGTTTGGGCAAGTACCGCAAGGACGGCAAGAGCAACGCTATTCCGGGTCACAGCCTGACGCTGGCTTCTCTCGGTGTGTTCATCCTCTGGTTTGGATGGTTCGGTTTCAACCCGGGCTCTCAGCTGGCAGCCAGTGGTCAGGTCAACCGTGAGGCCATCAGCCACGTGTTCCTGACAACCAACATGGCAGCTGCCTGTGGCGGTCTGGCAACCATGTTCCTCACTTGGCTGAAGTATGGCAAGCCATCCTTCTCATTGACGTTGAACGGTATCCTTGCCGGTCTGGTAGGTATCACAGCCGGTTGCGACTGCGTGTCAGTAGTGGGTTCTATCATCATCGGTTGCTGCTGCGGTATCGCACTGCCGTTTGCCGTTGAGTTCATCGACCAGAAACTTCATATCGACGACCCTGTCGGTGCCAGTTCCGTTCACTGGGTCAATGGTGTTCTCGGTACTTTGCTGACCGGTCTGTTCTCCACCAGTGAGGGAGCCTTCTATGGTCACGGCTTCGGTTTCTTCGGTGCAGAGGCCTTCGGTGTCCTTTGTGTAGACGCTTGGGCAGCCGCCTGCGGTATTGTACTCTTCTGGACGATCAAGCACACCGTTGGACTCCGTGTTGACAAGCGCGTGGAGGAAGAGGGACTTGACATCTACGAGCACGGCGAGAGCTGCTACAACGGATAGTTTCCACTTAACTCTAATACTTGAAGACTTCAGCCTCCCTTCGGGGAGACCGAGGTCTTTACATCGGAACACGTTTCCAAACATCATCGGAACCCGTTTCCAAACTTTGTTAGCATTAAAACTCATTATTCATTAACTGATTCAAACAGATTCTGTGTAAGTAATAACAAGACAAGGACAGAAGCAAACGAATAGTATAACAACTCAACCATTATGATTGATACAGGAAATACAGCGTGGATCACCACTGCCACTATCTTAGTGATGTTTATGACCGTGCCGGCTCTGGCATTGTTCTACGGCGGCCTCGTACGGTCCAAAAACATCCTCAGCATTCTCATGCAGTGTCTCATCTGCACTGCCGTAGGCAGCATTCTCTGGGTGGCCATTGGCTACAGCTGGGTGTTTGGCACCAGCCTTCAGGGCACGGCCCTGGGTGGCGTGATCGGAGGTTTTGACAAAGTGTTCCTCCATGGCGTAACCATTCACTCGGTGTTGGCTCCGGCTCATATTCCTGAGTTGACGTTTGTACTCTTCCAGTGCATGTTTGCCGTGATCACACCTGCACTGATCATTGGCGCTTTTGCCGAGCGCATGCGTTTCTCGGCTTTTCTGTTGTTCACCATTCTTTGGTCTGTCATCGTCTATTATCCCATGGCCCATTTCGTGTGGGGTGGCGGTTTCCTTCAGCAGATGGGAGCTATCGACTTCGCCGGTGGCACGGTGGTACATATCAATGCCGGTGTTGCCGCCTTGGTGACTGCTCTTATGTTGGGCCGTCGTACCGGTTACCGTCCGGGCCGTCCTATTCCAGCCACCAACGTTCCCTTTGTGTTCATCGGTGCCGCCATGCTGTGGCTGGGCTGGTTTGGTTTCAATGCCGGCAGCGGTCTGACAGCCGACGGTCTTGACGCCAACGCCTTCCTTGTCACTCATCTGGCAACAGCCGTAGCCGCTGTCACGTGGATGACGATCGACTGGATCTACAGCGGCCGGCCTACCTGCGTGGGCATGTGCACGGGTGCTGTGGCTGGTCTGGTGGCTATCACGCCGGCAGCCGGCAGCACGGATGTGCTCGGAGCTACATTTATAGGGCTCATCACTTCCATGATTTGCTACTTCATGGTAGCTTTCGTGAAGCGTGTCTGTGGCTATGACGACGCCCTCGACGCCTTTGGCGTGCACGGCATCGGTGGTATCATCGGATCTATCCTGACGGGTGTCTTCGCTACGAAAGCAGTGACTGGCAACGTCTGCGGCGCGCTCTACGGCGACTGGCACCAGTTGGGAGTTCAACTCTTGGCTACTGTCTTTGGCATCGTCTTCAGTGGCGTGCTGACATGGATCATCTTTGTTGTCATCGACAAGACGGTCGGTATGCGTGTTGACACACGTGTGGAGGAAGAAGGACTTGACATCTACGAGCACGGAGAATCAGCATATAATCTCTAACTGAAAAACACAACTCCCTCGGGCAGCAGCACTCCGGTGACTCTTGTCCTTGGGAGTTTCAACGTATACATTCACAAACTTAACAGCTTTTACAACCATGTGTGGAATAGTAGGAATTTTCAACATTCAGGAGCAGACTCCTGATTTGCGCCAGAAGGCATTGCGTATGAGTCAGAAGATCCGCCATCGCGGACCCGACTGGAGTGGTATCTACACGGGCAACTCAGCCATTCTTTGTCATGAGCGTCTGAGCATTGTTGACCCGGAAAGCGGTAAACAGCCGTTGTTCTCGCCCGACAAGAAAGAGGTGCTCGCCGTCAACGGTGAGATCTACAACCATCTCGACATCCGTGCATCGTTTCCCGACTATGCTTTCCAGACGGGCAGCGACTGCGAAGTGATCCTTGCCCTGTACCGTCAGTGGAAGGAGGCAGTGCGCTCACTGACATCGGCCGAGTCCTTGCATGCTTCCATCGTCAGCATGATAGAGAAGCTCAGTGGCATCTTTGCCTTTGCGCTCTATGATGCCGAGGATGGCTCATTTCTCGTAGCCCGCGACCCTATCGGCGTGATACCTCTTTATATAGGTTACGATCCCGACGGCAAGGTATATGTCGCCAGTGAGTTGAAAGCACTGGAAGGACAGTGCGATCATTACGAGCCGTTCCTGCCCGGTCACTACTATTGGAGCAAGGATCCGGGCATGAAGCGCTATTATCACCGTGATTGGATGGAAGGAAAGACACGTCCGAAAAGCACTCTGTCCTATGGTCAGGCCGTTGAGGAGATCCGTCAGGGACTGATGTCAGCTGTGAAGCGTCAGCTGATGAGCGATGTGCCTTACGGTGTGCTGCTCTCCGGAGGCCTGGACTCTTCGGTCATCTCTGCCATTTCCGAGCGCTACTCATCCACACGTGTTGAAAACGGTGGCGAGACTCGTGCCTATTGGCCCCGCCTTCACAGCTTTGCTGTCGGATTGAAAGGTGCGCCGGACTTGGCCAAGGCTAAACTTGTCGCCGACTATATCGGTACTGTCCACCACGAGATCAACTACACCATCCAGGAAGGTCTTGACGCCATCCGCGACGTGATCTATTTCATCGAGACCTATGATGTGACCACCGTGCGTGCTTCTACGCCGATGTATCTCCTGGCCCGTGTCATCAAGTCGATGGGTATCAAGATGGTGCTCTCGGGCGAGGGCGCCGATGAGATCTTTGGTGGTTATCTCTACTTCCACAAGGCTCCGTCACCGGAGGAGTTCCACAAGGAGACCGTGCGCAAGCTGTCCAAACTCTATCAGTACGACTGTCTGCGTGCCAACAAGAGCTTAGCTGCGTGGGGCGTCGAGGGTCGTGTACCCTTCCTTGACAAAGAGTTCCTGGATGTAGCCATGACGATTGATCCGAGCTACAAGATGTGTCCGGGCAAGACCATCGAGAAGAAAGTGGTGCGCGACGCGTTCACCGACATGCTGCCCGAGGAAGTGGCATGGCGCCAGAAAGAGCAGTTCTCCGATGGCGTAGGCTACAGTTGGATCGACACGTTGAAGCAGATCACCGCTTCTGCTGTCAGCGACGAGCAGATGGCGCACGCTGCTGAGCGTTTCCCGATCAACCCGCCTCGCAACAAAGAGGAGTATTACTATCGCTCTATCTTTGCCGAGCACTTCCCCAGCGACTCTGCCGCACGGTCAGTGCCCAGTGTGCCGAGTGTCGCCTGCTCCACTGCCGAGGCCCTCGCCTGGGACGAAGCATTTAAGAACATGAATGAGCCCAGCGGTCGTGCCGTCAGAGATGTGCATGAAGACGTTGAGTAATCGTTGTTGTATAGTAGCAGGTATATCTCCTTCAAAAGTTAGAATTGTTTTCAAGGATACATACGTAAAAGAGGCTGCGTCCGTCAGGATGCAGCCTCTTTCTATTGGTTGATAGTCTCCGGCAAGCTTCACTCAGCTATGCTCAGCCTTCAGATACTTGTTTCGTTTTCAGTCCCAACGCCTTTGCTTTCTCCTGCAACAGCGCCATGAGAGGCTCGCGCTCGTTGGGCACGGTGTTGTCGAGGACCGCCTGCTTCAAGGCTTGCTTGAGCTGTCCGACCTCTCTTGAAGGCTTCAAGCCGAACATCTCCATGATCTCATTGCCGTCGATGCAGGGTTGCAGCAGACGCTTGTAGTCCTTCTCTTTCAAGTCCGTAATCTTCTCACGCACCATGCGGAAGTTCTCAAGGAAACGTTGCTTGCGCTGGCTGTTCTTGCTGGTGATGTCGGCCTCGCAAAGCATCATCAGGTCGTCGATGTCGTCGCCGGCATCGTTGACAAGTCGTCTGACCGCACTGTCAGTGACCTCTTCGTCTGCAATGACAATGGGACGCATGTGCAAGTCCACCAGTTTCTGCACATATTTCATCTTCATGTCCATCGGCAGCTTCATGCGACGGAAGATTGCCGGCACCATCTTGGCACCGACATAGTTATGGTTGTGGAAAGTCCAGCCCTGGACGTCGTCCCACCGCTTGCACTTCGCTTTGCCGACATCGTGCATCAGTGCAGCCCAACGAAGCCAGAGACGATGGTCGTCGAGATGCTGTAAGTCGGCTTTCCACTCCTGTTTTTGTTTCTCGTCGGCGTCCTTGTCCTGGAGTTTCTCCACGAGATAGCTCCGGCGATCGTCCTGTCGACGACAAACGTTGTCGAGGACTTCGAGGGTATGGTAGAAGTTGTTTTTATGAGCACGACCCTTGCGCGTCTCCACGTTGTCAAGTGCGGTAAGCTCAGGGAGAATCAGTGTGAGCAGTCCAGCGCGGTGCAAGTCCACGAAGCCACGACTGGGCTGGTCGGCAAGGATGATCTTGTTGAGTTCCTCCTCGATACGCTCCCCGCTGATGATCTTCAGCCGTTCGGCGTTGCGCGTCAGTGCGTCGAAGGTCTCTTCTTCGATGTAGAACTTCAACTGCGTGGCGAATCTCACGCAACGCATCATGCGCAGCGGATCGTCGGAAAAGGTGATGTCAGGATCAAGGGGTGTGCGGATGATGCCGTCCTCGAGGTCAGCGAGCCCGTCGAAAGGATCGACAAGCTCGCCAAAACGGTCGGCATTAAGACAGACGGCCAGTGCGTTGATGGTGAAGTCGCGCCGGTTCTGGTCGTCCTCTAAGGTGCCGTCCTCGACATGCGGCTTACGGCTGTCGTGGCTGTAGCTTTCCTTGCGGGCACCAACAAACTCCACCTCAGTATCACGGTATTTGACTTGTGCCGTGCCGAAGTTGCGGAAGACGCTCAGATGAGCGGCACGTCCGAGCCTGTTTTTCAAGGCCTGCGCCACATCGATGCCACTTCCGACGACGACCACATCGATGTCGTTGGACGGTCTTTCGAGGAAGAGGTCACGCACATAGCCACCTACGACGTAGCATTCTACGCCCAGGCCGTCGGCCACCTCCGATATGGTGTGAAAGATCTTTTTGTCGAGCAGCATTGCCAGCTCGTCGTCACTCAGCATTCTCATAATTTTCGTTTTAAGATGCAAAGGTACTGCAAACCGAATACAATACAAAGAAAAAGAATAAGAAAATTCTTTTTTTTGTATTGTTGAGGTGCAGCGTACCTTATCTAAAGGTACTGCAAACCGAATACAATACAAAGAAAAAGAATAAGAAAATTCGATTTTTTATATCTCACACAGAGACTCGGAGGCACAGAGAAGGCTTCGCCTTGTAGAGTATAAGTCTTGTAACTCTGTCTTTTTTGTTAACGCTCCGCTACGCGGAATAAAGAATATAGCCGAATATTTAGAAAATATATTCTCGATATTCGTTCATCTTTGTGATTCCATCGAAGATAGAGCGTTAAACTTAAAGACGTTATATCTTCAGCCAAGAACGCGAGGGCTCACACTTTCCCGTTCTTTTCACGTGTACTTTCTTCAAATCGCATACAGAGTCTTTCCCATTTCTTTCTCACACAATCGGGAATCCTCGTAAAGAATAGGGATTTCCCTTTGCGACTTTGAAGTCTATCTCTTAATTTTGCAACCATCAGATAGAAATCTAAATCAACCATTAAAAGCATAAGACCATGAAAGAACGTATTCTCTCTTCTGCCATTGTTGCCCTTGGCATCGTGTTGCTTGGCATCTTTTTGAAAGCTGGTATGGACAACTTCACGGAAAAAGACCGCAAGGTCACCGTGAAAGGATTGGCCGAGAAAGAAGTCAAGGCCGACAAGGTGACGTGGCCGATCATCACCAAGGAAATCGGCAACGACCTGCCTGAACTCTATGACCGTATCGCCGCCAAGCAGAAGACCATCCGGCAGTTTCTGCTCTCCAATGGCATTCAGCCCAGCGAGATCAGCACGGGAGCACCGAAGGTGATCGACATGAACGCAGAGCAGTATTCAGGTAATGACAAACCTTACCGCTACAATGTCACGGTGGTGGTGACCGTCACCTCGACGCACGTCGACCAGGTGCGACAGATCATCGCACGCCAGGGCGAGTTGCTCAAGCAGGGTGTCGCCGTTGTGGCTGGTGACTACGACGCGGCCAACAACGTCAGCTATCAGTTGACTTCTTTCAAAAAGATGAAGCCAAAGATGATGACGGAGGCCATCGAGAATGCTGAGCAGACAGCGCAGCAATTCGCCAAGAACAGCCATTCCAAACTCAACAAGATCGTCAGCGCTGATCAGGGACAGTTCTCCATCGATGACCGCGACGCCAACACGCCTTACATCAAGCGCGTGCGTGTCGTCACCACCGTCACCTACTCGTTGAAAGACTAACAGAGTAGTTTACATTTGTCTTCCAGAATGTATAAGATACATAGAGTATAAACGCAGATGAAAAGCAGATGGAGTAACTTTTCAGAGAATGAAGGTGAAGCCTAACGACGTGCTCTTGTTCTTTTTATCAAGAATTTGGGAATTATAGAATATCCCGTGCATTATTGTGAATTGGTAAGAATTGGAGAATATAAGCAGTTCGCCTCTTTCTAATAATTCTTTATTATTCCTGTCAATAGAAAAATTCTCTTATTCTCAAATTCTTGAAATAAAATAATCACAGAAAACTTTTGCTGAACAGTTACCAGAATCATGAACATAAGAAATCACGAATATAGAGAAGCAATACTCCGCTATATTCGTGATTTTCAGTAAGCCTTAATCAACAAGCTATTATTTCATCATAGTTTCTACAGCTTTCTTGAGCTGTTCATCGTCTCCGTTGAGATAGTCCTCTGGCGTGTTATAGACTACCACGTCGGGATCGAGCTGATGATTCTCACCATATTGTCCGTTCATATCCCGGCAGCCGACTTGCGGAATACCGAAGACGAGGCTTCGGTCCATCAGTGTCTCCCACCACACAGCGGTCATCGTACCGGCAACAGGCGTACCGATGAGCTTACCAATGCCCAAGGTCTTATACACAAACGGGAAGCCGTGACCATTGCTATAGTCATCCTCACAGATCATCACGCAAGAAGGCTTCACCCATTTGTTCCAAGGATCACGTCCGACGTACTTGCCGTGAGCGATGAACTCCTGATATTCTTTTCCGCTGAGCAGCGTGCAGAGATCGTCGTGAAGCCATCCTCCACCATTGTGCCGCTCGTCGATGATCGCCGCCTTGCGGTTGCGGTTCTTGTCATTGAGCAATTCACTGAATACCGTACGGAAGCTCTCGCTGTCCATTGCCTTGACATGCACATAGGCCAGTTGCCCATGCGACAGAGAGTCGACGAGGTCGCGGTTGTGATCCACCCAACGCTTGTAGAGCAGTTCACGCTGCGCATCGCGTGAGATGGGTCGCACCTGTACGTCGAAGCGCTTGCCAGTCTTAGGATTATAAACGCTCACACGTAGATCCTTTCCGGCTCTTCCGTCCATCAGTGATGTGTAGTCTGAGTCTCTGAGAATGCGTTGTCCATCGATCTTCTCGATGATGCAGCCGGGCGTGACGCCCGTATTTCTCAGGGCAAAAGGTCCGCGCTTGATCACCTCCGCGACCTTCAGTCCATCGCCCTGATAGTGGCTGTCAAAGAGCAGACCCAGCTCTGCTGTCTGCAACGAAGCGCCATTGGGATAGTAGCGGCAGCCCGTATGCGAGGCGTTGAGCTCACCGAGCATCTCCGAGACCATCTCGCTGAAGTCGAAGTTATTGTTGATATACGGCAGGAAGCGGGCGTAGTTGTCGCGATAGCCTTGCCAGTCGACACCATGAAGTTTCGGATCATAGAACTTATCCTTCACCTGTTGCCAGATATGATCAAAGAGATAGCGGCGCTCCTGATAAGGCTTGTCGTTGAAGCGTGCCTCAAAGTCCACATCCTTGATCTCGCTCTTTGCCAGGTCTATCTTCTTGATCTTTCCTTCACTGATGGCAAAAAGGCTCTTGAAAGCACTGTCGGCCTGCAGGTCGCCACCATTGACCTTCTTCATCACGAGCGTGGTCTTTCCCTCACGCATCTCGTGCCGCCAAAGGTCATAGCCGTCCTCAAAGCGAGCCTCATAGTAGAGTGTATCACCACCGGGCGAGAGGATAAAGTCGCCAAGATCCGACGAGTTGACGGTCAGACGGACGATGCGGTCGCGACAGTTTTCCGTGTCAAAGCGCAAGGGTTTCACCTTGGCGTCCTTCTCATCTTTCTGCTGCGACTTCTTGCCTTTTTTGTTTTTCTTCTTATCCTTAGCCTTGTCCTCCTCTTTTTTCTTTTCCTTCTGTGCCTCGTCGAAGCGTTCCTTCTCTTCCTTATTCATCTGGAACCGCTCATAAGCGTCGAGATCCAGGAACATCAGATAGACATCCTGCTCTGCACCCCAACTGCCATGGCTGCGATAGCCGGCACGGTCAGAGGCGAAGGCGATGGCCTTTCCACCCAAAGCCCAGCGTGCAGCACCGTCGTTGTATCCGCTTTCCGTGAGGTCCACGACCTTTTGCGAACCGTCGGCAGGCACCAGGGCGACGTCGGCATTGTTCCATCCGCCATTGCCGATATAGTTGGTGATGATCCATCGGGAGTCGGGACTCCACTGATAGTCAATGTCGCCATCGGAATAAGAGAAGATATATTTGCCGTCCATGAGCGTCTTGACAGCATGGCTCTTCACGTCTATGGACTTCAGCGTACCACGATCCTCGACAAACGCCACCGTCTTACCGTCAGGACTGAACTTCGGCATGAACGACGTACGGTTGCTCTTCACGAGTTGTTCCTCCACCAAGTCGCCGGCATAGGCAAACTGTTTCTCCTTGGCATCTTTGATCTTGGTCAGATATACCTGCCAAAGACCGTTGCGCTCAGAGGCGTAGACGAGAGAGCGACCATCGGGCGAGAAGCTGAGGTTTCGCTCCTGCTCGGGCGTATCGGTAATCTGTTTCGTCGTCTTATAGTCGGTTGAAGTGACGAAGACATCGCCGTGATCGATAAACGCGATCTCCTTGCCTGAGGGAGAGAGGCAAAACTCCGTGGCGCCACTTGTCAGCGTACGGCGCACCACATCCTTGTCGTTTGAGTCTGCGACTATCGAGACGTTGACCTTCTGCGGCTGCTGTCCGGGCACGAGCGTATAGAGTTCACCGTTCTGCGAGAAGCAGAGCTTGCCGTCATTCGACGCTGAGAGGAAGCGCACCGGATTGCCACTGAAATGTGTCAGCTGCGTCGCACTATTTCCATGCAACGGTCGTTGATAGACATTAAACGTACCGTCCTGCTCAGACAGATACCAGAAGCCGTCGCCCTTGCTGTTCCACACCGGGTTGCGGTCTTCGCCTTTAAACGATGTGAGTTTCGTAAACTTGCCATTATCGTCAAGCCAGACATCACGTGTGATCGGAGAAGTATGATGTTTCCGCCACGTGTCCTCATAGCCTTTTTTGTCGTGATAGAGGATCTGTCCCTTGGCGTTGAGACTCATGTCTTCCATGGTGATGTCGGAGAACTTCACCGGCCGTGAGCCGTTGATGTCAACTTCATAGACTTGCGGAAATTGTCTCGACGGGAAGATGATCGACTTCGGTTCCGTCCACAGCGCGGCCGAGAAGAGCACATGGTTGTTGTCGTGCCATGTAATTGGCGTCTCGTCGCCACTGTCCGTAGTCAGCCGTTTGGGCGTGCCTCCATCTTTACTCATGACATAGATGTCCATGCTTCCTTCCCGGTTGGACATGAATGCGATCTGCTGTCCATTGGGACTCCAGACGGGATTGCCGTCGTAAGCGGCGTTAGAGGTCAGCTGTCGTGCCTGACCACCAACGGCAGGCACCGTGAAGATGTCGCCTTTATAGCAGAAGGCAATCTGCGTACCGTCGGGCGAGATGGCGCAATGGCGCAGCCACAACGGATGGTCCTCAGCCTGCGCTGCCATCGCGAAGAAGGAAGCAAAAGCCAAAGATAGAAATCGGAAGGGTCTTTTCTTCATAGTAGAATCTCTTTTTTTGTAACAAAGTAATAATCGATATTGCAAAGTTAACGATTTTGCAAGACTCATGCAAAGGAATCAAGAAGATTTATCCTCAAGAATTTGAGAATTAAAGAATTGCTCCTGATAGATAGAGTCAACGAGTATTATTACAACATTGGAAACATAGCTTCGAGCCCACAATAATATAGCTTCGTCGCACGAGATCATATTTTCGTCCCCACAGCACTAATACATGCCAAACGGAATTTGATGAATAGTTACAGTGATATTCAGGCATGGTAATTAATATTAACAAAAAGATGACGAATCCAGAAGATATATATTAAACAGGAGCTCCAATGCCGGAAACGCAAGTCAAACGTTTGCACGATCTTTCTGTAAAAATAATAAATAATTTGTTTGCAGTTTTAATAATATTGTTTATCTTTGTGCACATAAACAGCCTATCGATATGTGCTTGCTACCTGAAGCCTATAAACATAATAGTATTTTAGCTGACATACTCTTTAAAAATAATATATTAGTATCTTGCATATGATATACAAACGTTTACGACCACGTATCGTCATCTTATTCTTGCTGCTGAGTGTCGTGCAAATGGCAATGGCAGAGATTAATGATGTCGCGTCAGTGCAGGTGGAACCGGCTGACCAGACTAATGCAGATGAAAAGACAGCTGAAGCTGTCAGCGATGTCGGATGGCCTGCCCACTACGGTGGTGTCATGCTGCAAGGCTTCTATTGGGGCTCCTTCGATGAGTCCTCATGGGAGAAGCTTGGCAGTGCGGATACCGTAGCACAGTATTCCAAGTACTTCGACCTGATTTGGGTTCCGCAGAGTGGCGGCATGCCGTACCAGGGCAGCCGTACCATGGGCTATATGCCTTACTATTACTTCGACCACAACTCCTGCTTCGGCTCCCAGGACAAACTGAAGGCGATGATTGCCGCCTACAAGGCTAAGGGTACCGGAATAATAGAGGATGTGGTCATCAACCACCGTTCATCCATCAATCAGACCGATTTGCTCTCGTTCCCGACGGAGACTTACAAGGGAACAGACTACCACTTCACATCATCCGACGTGCTCAATGACGACGATGGTGGAGCTACCAAGGCTTATCTCGACTATCTGAACTCATTGACTGATACCAAGCTGTCGTTGTCGGCATACGGAGAGGAGACATGCTCGTCAGTAGACCGGCAGACCTGTGAGTCGTTTGATGGTGCACGCGACCTGGACCATCGCAGTCCCAACGTTCAGAAAACGATAAAGGCGTATGAGAACTTCCTCCTTGATGGCACGGACGGACTGGGCTATTCGGGCTTCCGTTATGATATGGCAAGGGGATTCCTTCCTACACACCTCGTAGACTACAACAAGTCGGCAAAGCCGCGCTTCTCGGTCGGTGAGGTCTTCGACGGCAATTTCAATGAAGTGAAATGGTGGCTCAACCACTGGACCGACACCACAACGGTGGATGGGAAGCAGAAAATCACCCGCTACAATGCCGCCTTCGACTTCCCAATGCATTTCTCTGTGATGACACAAGGCTTCAAGAACAGCGACTTCAGCCAGCGGACGGGAGCCTTCACGCTCGACGCCTCCGGGAAGAGAACCAACACCCCGCTTATCTCTGACCGCGCGCTCTCACGATATGCCGTAACCTTTGTCGACAACCATGATACTTATTATCCGCGTTATGACCTGTCGATGAAGAATGCTGACAACATGGTAACCTCGAATATCCTTGCTGCCAACGCCTATATCCTCGGCATGCCTGGAACACCGTGCATATACTTCAAGCACTGGTTGGACCCTGTCATGCGCCCGGTACTGGAACAACTCATTATGGCGCGCAAGGCGGCAGGAATTGATAATATGAGCCGGATAACACAGAATGGCTATGATCCGGATGACGGCGACGGATATTTCGCGGAGGTAGAAGGAAAAGGCGGCGCAAAGGTCTTTATGACCTTCGGACAAATCGACGACAAGGCTCTCAACGAAACTCTTTCCGATAAGACAAAATGGATGAAGGTTGCCGGAGGTGAAAACTTCAATTTTTATATCAGTGCCGATGCTTCCGACACATATAATAAATATATGGATGGCACAGAGGCTCCTGCACGCTGGACCGACAATAGCCAGGACGAGACGGTTACCGAAGCTGACAATGTCGCCAACAGCACTACATCGACCATTCAGCTCAACGGAAGGCGAGTGTGCATCTATACTACCAGTCCGAAGCTGTATGCCTACATCTGTCAGGGCAACGGCTGGACGCAGCTCACTGGCGCCTTCCCCGGTGTGAACATGATGCAGAACTCCCCCGAGAACCATGTAACGACCGAGACAATAACGGGCCAGGACGGCAAGTCGCGGCAGTATCATATCATTGAAGTTTATTCTACCGACTATCTGAACATCGTGCTCTCCACCGGCGACCTGAACGCACAGGGCCAGGGCATCAACCAGACTAATGATATTACCGGACTTACTGACAATGACGTCTACCTGACCTTCACACCGGGCGATGAGAGCGTCAGCAACGGAAAGATTGCAACGTATGCGAACATCACCGAGGAGGTTACGGGCAATGTGAAGAACGACTCTATCTATGCAGGATATGATATCGGTACACATTCCGTCTATTTCGAAAATACCATCGGATGGTACAATCCGAAAATCACAGTGTGGAATGAGGGTGCCAATGGCGCAAAGACATATTTCACGTCGGGAGGCGCAGACAACAGCCAGGCTCTGACCACGGTCGTTATGGGCAATAAACCATACTATGTGTGGAACTACACCGGTGATGAGACGTCCCAGCCCACATCCGTCCTGTTCAGCAGTGGCTCGTCGGCACCACAGAGCGTTAGCATCCCCTTTGAGGACAACAGCGTCTACGAGCTGTCGCTTACGAGCAAGGATGCGTCCGGGCAGTATGACCTGGAGCGCACCACCTCTGCAGACAAGTGGGGATTGACAGCCGACAACTCCGTACCGGCAAAGGCGTTTGCTGCCACGGCAAAGGCAAGGACCGTCTTGCGGCGAGCTGAAGGGGCAGAGACGAAAAAGACACTGACGGTGTACTTCCTCAACAGCGTCAATATAGATAATGTACACGCCTATGCATGGTACAACCATGAATACATTGACGACGACAATAAGAAGGCACAGGTCTCGTGGCCTAAATTCGGAGACTGGCCGGGTGTCGCTATGTACCTTCGCCCCGAGAAGCAGGGCGAATATAATATCTATTCCTGCACATTCACGGAGGATGCCAATGGACTGCTGCCCGACAAGATTATCTTCAACTCCGGCGGTACGGGCTATGGCGACGACAAGACGCACGGCTATCAGAGTGAGAATATTGACAGTCCTAAAGATGGATATTTTTATGAGCTTACGACCACAGGCGGTTATACCGACGGCAACGGCAATATGGTGTACAAGCAGAAAGACGAGGCTAAAAAGTACAACAAGCCTTACAGCATATACTTCAAGAACAATGGAATGACAGACCCAGGTATCTGGTGGTGGGGAAATGGTACTGATGCTGCTTCCGACCTGAAGGGCTCTGCCTCTGCAAACGTCGATTACAGCAACCGTCCGTCAATGACGAAGATGACCGTCAAGGGCTACGACCTTTACGGCTACTCGTTCCCCATGACTGTTGCTCCGGGAAAAATAAAGATTGAGGACAAGCAGGGCAATGGTACTGCCATTGAGGCTGACTTCCATGACGAGTATGTCTACACCGACAAGAATACATTCGTTCCTCTGTCGGAATACAAGGAGACGTCAGCGGAGAGGACCTATACAGTCTATTTCCGCAACAAGCAGAACTGGAGTAAGGTATACGTCTATACGTACAATCCAGTACTGGCAGGAGACTGGCCGGGTACTGAGATTACAACCGTTGACAAGAACCACGACGGCATACCGCTCTATAAGTGGACGTACACTACTGACGACCCTGCCTTCACCATGCAGAATACAAAGCTTATATTCAACAACGGCACTGGCGGCACTTCCTCGCAGAGCGCTGACCTGGACTTTGTGGACAATCAGGTCTACGTGCTCACGGCAAACACAGAACAGGGCAAATACGAACTCGATAAAGTCAACTCCAAGCCATACAACGACTACAAGGAGAATATCAAGTTCACCATATATTTCCACAACTCCGTGGGATGGAATAAACCGCATCTGTGGGCATGGAACAACTCCGGCAATTTCACCGGCGGCGATTGGAGCAAAAAACCGGAAATGGCGAAGACCACACTCAAAAGAAAGGATGTCTGGGCGTGGACTTACGACCCTGGCAATCTGCCTGATGGCTATACGGCTGTGAACGGACTGCCGACAATGGTCATCTTCGCCGCTGCCGACCAGCCACAGAGCGCCGAGCTCGTTTACAAGGAAGGGGGCGTGTACAAGCTTTCCGTAACCGACAAGACCAATGGCGACAATACCGGCAGCAAGCATAATCTCGCCGAAGGCAGTGGACAGGAGGACAAGGAGATGCAGTTCCTCAACCGCCTCTATACACGCTATGTCCGTGATGGCGTACTCTCTACGCTCTGTCTGCCGTTCGACCTTACTTCCGCTGAGCTCTCTGCCATGAAGCTCAGGGTCTACGACCTCTCTACAGCCGATGAGGTTGTCGACAAGACTAATTCAACGACCGACGGTCTGCTGTCCTTCCATAGGGTAAGGAACGTCGAGGCTTTCCACCCCTACATATTTATAAATAATAGCAGTACTTCGGGACGCATCTTCAACAGTAAGATTATATCCCGCAAGGAATGGCAGTGGCCAAGTCCGGAGAAGACCCTCACCGACTTAAAGAAGACCGTCGGCGACTGGACATTGCAGGGTAATCTCGTACCCGATGTGGTGAAGACCGATTCCACCGGCGACAGGAAGACTACTTATTTCGGCTATGCCGAGAGCACGCAGTCGTTCATACAGATGAAGAAGGGCAAGGCATTCGTACCGGCTTCCGTCTGCTACTTCACCCTGCCTACCGAAAAGGTGAAGAAAGCAGGCTACCGCTTCGAGGGCGGAAATCTGTCTGATACCGACAATGCCCAGACCACCGGCGCCAAGCACTTCGTTGTTACGCTCGATGACGACAGCTCCACAGCCGATGTCTACGTCTACGGCGACGGAACGTCAGCGGTAACAGGCATCAGCGGAATAACTGCTGGTCCGGCTCCCGTTGAGGACGCGCCAACGTTCAACCTTGCCGGACAGAGAGTCAACAAGGACTACAGAGGTGTTGTCATTCAGAATGGTCATAAGTTCATTTTAAAATAAATAAGATAACTAACCATGCATAAAAACATTATAATAACTGTTATTGCCGCTTTTACCCTGCTGGCTGCTGCACCTGCCAGTGCTGATGGGACACACCTGTCGGTGAAGGGCAATGACGGCGGAAGAATACTCAACTGCTTCGGCTGGCGTTACAATACGATCAAGGCTAAGCTCAGTGAGATAAAGGCTGCCAATTTCTCTGCCGTGCAGGTAACGACGGTTCAGCCGTTGCCAGCATCAGAGGACTTTGACGGGAAGTTCCACTTCACCGACCAGCTTGCAACGCCCATTTCCGACTGGTACCGTATCTATGCTCCTTTGGCTCTGAGGATGATTAACGCCTCGGATGCCTCGCAGAACACACCGCTCGGCACAAGGGCAGATTTCGACGCACTGGTCAGCGAGGCGCATCAGCAGGGACTCGCGGTTGTCGTCGGCGTTGAGGCTAACCAGCTCTTCAAGGGCAGTGCCGCCAAAGCCGGTGTGTCGGTGACGGCATACGATAAGGACTACACATTCAATTTCAAGGATCCTACCAGAGAGAGCATTACCGCACACGCCCTCAACGAGGCTGTGGAGGATATCGTCTATGTGAATGGATCATCCGACACCAAAGGCACTGATAACATTGCTAAAGCCGTAGCCCTCGTCAAGGAGCTCTATGCCGCCGGTGCTGACGGCATCTGCTGGTACCATGCCAAATATATCCCCCTGCTCTATGGACAGGGATATTTCAGTATCCAGGACGCTAAAAGCGAGCAGAACAGCGGATATACGATGCTGCCTAACTCCAACTATGTGAAGATGGACGATAATGGCAAATTGGACTTTTCCAAAACTCATTTAGAGGGTTCCAAATTCTGGCCTGAGGTTACGAAGGCGATGAATTATTCTGACGACGGGACTACGAAGCGGGAAGTTCCGATGTTCTCCTATGCCAACCTGAACCTCGACCCAAACTGCAAGGGCGAACTGATGCGCAACAACTCCAACACGGGGTTCACCATCGACCACGACCCTTCTTACTTCGCCAATGGCATCAAGGACGATGGCTATTGGAACCGGCCGATGCGAGAGTACACCAAGTACATGCGAATTGTCGACGCGTGGTATGCCAAGTCGGCGGTCATGCAGGACGGCGTGAGCTATGCCGACGGCTATTGGACGGACCGGCAGGCGAACTTCAAATACGAAAAGGGATTCCAGAGCTCTGAGATTACCGGCGTCTATGCTGCCGAGCCTACAGATATGGTGTACATTGCCGAGGACGAGAATACGTTCATGAACAATCCCGAGGTGATGTTTGAGCCTATGTCGAAGGCCAATGCTTATCATGAGAACCGGCCTACAGACCAGATAGCGGGTGCTGTCGTCGACCGCGCGTATGCTGACATGGCAGCGCACAATGCCGCAACAACCGTCTACTTCGCACGCCCTTACAGCCAGAGTGGCAGCTTCAAGCTCGGCGAGGACCTTGCCGACCTCACATCTTCGCCATACGCTTATTTCGAGGATGGCAACAACTGGGCTGACGGAGACCCGAAGAAGGTCGGCGTTGAGCTCGATGGAACGCAGACCTCTGGGGATGTCATCAACCTCGTGGGCAAGCACAATGGTCATAACGTCTTTCTGTGGAGCCGCAAGCAAGCGGGCATCAATGCTCCTAAGAAGATAAAGTTCACAGTGGGAGACTTCAGCACCGGGGAATACGATTATGAGGCGGGTGCCACCTATGACGCTGCTACAAGGGTCGTAGCGATGAGCAATCTGCCAGATGCCCCTGCAAGCGATGCAACGACAGCTGATTTTCTTACCGTTTATATTCGTGACGATATCGGTGGCTCTGAACACGATTTCTATGTCTATGCCACCAAGGACGGAGCAGGTGCCTTCGACAATGAGAACTGGCCGGGCTATAAGGCTGACAAGACGGTGACGGATGCCAGTGGCGTCAAGTGGTACTATGCCCGCGTGCCGAAAAATATATGGGAGCGCGTGCTGTATAACGACAATATCATTATCTCTGCCTACAGCAAGGGCACTACATCGTTTGATGACAGCCCTAACAAGATTGGTCAGACGGCAACGATAGGGACTATAGTGTCCGACCAGTGGTTTGTCATCACTGATGACAAGCAGGGCGACGGCGCCATTCAGTACCGCGACGTGAAGCATGTATCAGTGCCAGATGTCGCCAACGAGCCGATACGCTTCAAGGGTGCTGCTATTGCTGCAGTGAACAAGTACCATAACCTTCTTACGGGCGAGAAAGAATACAAGGATGCGGCTTACAATCCTGACGGAACGCGTATCGACGTGGCTTCTCTCTGCCGCCAGCATGGTGCGGTACTGGTTATCCGCGATCCTTACGGGCATCCGGGATCACACAATGTGGACAATGTCAACCACAATCTGGCTAAAGGAGAATATACAGACCAGGTGTCGGGCAACAAATTTACAGTTACCAGCGACAAGATTAGCGGTGAGCTGGACCCGTCGGGAATAGCAGTTCTCTACAACAAGGATGATGTGGAAGATGTTGCCTACGCTGTGTCGCCTGTCTCGGGACAAGCCAACAAGGATATACAGGTGAAGATTACGAACAGGGCGACCGGCAAGTACACGGTTCAGTATCAGATTTCCAACAACAAGGATTTTGCCGTCAGCGGAGCCAGCAGTCTTGACAATGGCTCCTATTTCAAAAACAAGACATTGAGCTGGCAGCCTATGAATGATGCTAACGCTACTGCTGATGTCTCAACCGACGATTTCGATAAAGTTGATTACTATTACAGAAAAAGAGTACGTTCTAAAGGTCGTTATATATGGAAAAACATACCTTATACACCTTATTCCATGACGCTCTATCTCAAGGTGCGCTATCGCCCCGCTACATCGACAAGCGATGCTGATTGGGTTTCTACATCTACACCCTATTCATATTTCTTATATACAGGCAACACTAATGGAACATTATATAACAACCAGCTCTATTTCAACCTTCCAGAAGGCGTGGAGCCCGACAGTCTGAGCATCTATGCGTGGAGCGATGAGGCTGGGACGAAATTCCCACTTGTGAAAAGCGGCGGAGACCGGTTGCAGAAATATTATAGCAGCCAGGAGGAACAGCAGAAGCACTGGTACTCGCCGGTGTTGAATGTCTATAACTATAAGACATATACCGTTGACTACGGATGGTGGATAGATACAGATAATGTAATCAAAGACAATCAGCTCATCGTTATGCTCGGCACCGACGAGGTAGACAAAATAAAGGCGGGGTACTATGACCCTGAGGCTGAAAGTCATAATGATGCTATGGCTATCAACCATAACAGGTATGTCTGCCGATACACCATAGGATTGCCGAACCTTCATTTCGACCATGTCAAGTTCCGCCTGTCTTACAATCATCCGCAAGGCTATACCGAGCAGCTGGAAACTATGGAACTGGAGACGGGACAGGACCAGTTCTACAGTCTCAGCAAGGACGACGAGGGACGCCTGTCCATAGGTCATGACATAGAGATGGTCGGTGATGCCCTCTACGACAACAGTACCTGGGGCTACTATCTCGATAAGAACGGTAAGGATTATGATGATGACAATCCTACCCAGGACTGGAAGAACGGCTTCTGGGAGGGTACCAACGATTCCGACCCCGTACGCCTGTCCTACGAGCCCAACGAGAGCAATGAGCTCTCCGTCAATGGCGCCAAGGCAGAGGTGTTCACGTGGACGGGGCAGATGATCAACGGCAAGTCGCTGCGCTTCGGCGAGCGTCCTGATTTCACTACGTCGTTTGTTCCTGACGAGGCTAAGAACGATACGGCTCCGGCTTTCAAACGCTATTTCATTGCCGTGCCTACTGCCTATAAGTACAAGGTACGTACGGAAAAATATGTGCCGACCACGACTGCAAATCAGGTGGAAGACAACTGGTTTATGTATCGCGGATTATGGTACGGTAAAGACGCTATCCCTAAAGATGTAGAAACCACGACGGAGACGTACAAGGACCTTGTGTGGACATGGCCCAGCGGCTACTACAAGGTGAAGTTCTACCAGATTTTCAATGGCGAAGACAGCGTCTACTACATGACCGTCTCGCAGCCGTCGCTGACCTATGAGAATGGTGGCACCAGCTACCAGTATGTGCCCAACAATCTCTCTTCGCGCAACGAGACTGTCAGCTTTGCAGGACTGAAGACCCAGGACAACGATGCTGCCTCCGGTCAGACAAAAGACCCTTACTTCTATATCGACCTGCCGCATGTGGGACGTGCCGGATACAAAGGCTCTGACATCTCCATCAGCAATAACGTCGACGGTGAGCCGTCGAAGTTTGTAGTGCCGGCTTTCACCCTGGAGGGTAACGAGTCAAAGAGCACGAGCTCGTCGGAAACGGAGTACCCGTCGTTGTATCCTGAGACCGGTGCTTACCGCATCGTCTACAGCCTCGGACATGGCAATACACCGATAACCTTCAAGGCTAAGGCTGATAAGACCACCGAAGAACGAAAGACCATCATGCCGCTGAACACCGACGACGCCACAAAGGACTCTGCGCCTTCTGCAAAGTTCATGCTCGGATTCAATGTCACGAGCTATACCAAGGAGGAGCTGTTCAATTTCAGAACTCCCGCCGACGGGGGTAATAGCGGCAAAGGCACTGTGCCTGCGGGTTTCTGGATGACCTATTCCGACGGATTGCCCAGGATACGGCCGGCAGGGGTCACCGCCTATTACGCCAGCGGTTATGTCCGTGGCAACGACGACCCCAAGCAGCCTATCAAGGCTTTGTATTTTACGAAACTCGCCGGTGATACGCTGCCGGCAAACACCGGACTGATGCTCTGTATAGACGCTACGGCGATACCGAAGGTTAATCTCGGTGACGAGGTGCCGGGTAAGCCGGGACGCATCTATGTCTATTTTGAGCCAGCCAAGGTAGACCAGGATTATGTATGGCACCAGACAGGTACCAACTTCCTGATGCCGTGGATTGCGGCTGACGAGGATGCCGGAAGCTCCTCGGAGAATGCGTGGAAGCAGTACCCGGATGTGAAACGCCCTGACAGCAAGTACTTGAATTATCAGTTCAGCAAGGGCAACTGGCATCATGTGGTAACGGAAAATGGGCAGGTCGTTACCGATGAGTATCTTTACGGTGTGGGATTCTATCCTTCGTCGTATCGGTATCCCACAAGCAATTATGAGGTGCGCAAGGCGTTTGTCAGCATTCCGCGCAAGGGCGTTCTCAGCGATGACCCTGGCGACGACGACCAGACGTTTGGCGCCAAGAGATACTTGTCAGCAGGCACTGGCAGCGGCTCTGATGTCGTCGCAACGGCTCCTGTCGACCTTATCTGGGGCGACGACGGTGGAGCACTGGAGCAGGCAACGGGCATCACATCGGTCCTCAACGGCCGAGGCAGGGCCGATGACAGGATCTATAACCTTCAGGGACAGCGCGTGAGCATACCCCATCGTGGTGTGTATATTCGTGGCGGAAAGAAAATCTTAATAAAATAGTCATGAAGAAGAAACAATATATAAAGCCCCAAGCGGAGAAAATAATTTCGATTGAGTTCCCGTGCTTGTCGGCAGGATCAAAAAATGAAGAATATAATCCGTTTCCAGACGAGCCTATGGCCAAAAAGAATTTCTGGGACTCTGCCGATGAGGATGACGATAGCCGGAATGGTTTCACTCGTGTCGGTGGTTCCGCAAATAAGCTGTGGGATGATTGATGAGACTTTTGAATTGTACTATAATCCCAGACAGGACGGTCGTGTCGGTCTGATACCATATAGGTCCTGTCTGGGTAACACCTGATTAACATGAATGCCCGCCGGCGCTGTCATACAGCTGCCGGCGGGCATTTTCAGGTTGGAACGATATATGTCTGTCCTTTTTCTGACTTCGTCAATGCGTCCCCTATATCACCCAAATATCCTTGCAATCGCCTGATTATCAATGGTGCTGTTTTTTAGCCGTGAGAACATCAACAGCAATCTAAAGTCTCCAAAAGCAAAAAACAAAAACACAGAATACTGGTCACGAGAAACGTGTATCCAATATTCTGTATCTCTGTTTGTTAAGAGGATCAAGCCGCAAAGGCATCAGAGCCCTTTGAGGAAATCCTCCACGGCATCGACGATTCTGTCGATTCCCGATGCCGTCGCGCTGTCAGCGTTTTGATGGATTTCCTTTTTGATCTCCTTGCTGACCACACTACTGACACGGTGCACGACCGTACGCCCGACCTTGTTGCCCATCGATACGACGGTATCGGTGACCTGCGTAGTGACGTCACCACCGTTGTCACTGCCGTCGTCAGGGTCATCAGTAGAGAAGGCTGATGACGAGGAACTCTCATCACCGTTTTTCTCACCCACGGCTTTAGCCACAGCCTCAGCGATGGTAGCCTCGTCAGAGGTGAATACTTTACCAAAGATGCCCAAGGAAGTACGCTGCTCACCGGCGCCCGGAATGTCGATTGTGGTCGTGGACCAGAAGACATAGTTATGGTATTGCAGCAGGTTGTCGATGGCATTGTTGATGACCGGCCCTGCCAATGCCGAGATCATCGAAAGCGCAAGGGAAGAAAGTCCGCTGCTGTCGCTGGCATCCAACCCCCCGTGCAATCCTGCGGTGATATGGTCTTTGATGACCTGGCGATGCTCATCCTTTGATGGATTGGTAATCGCCATGATCAGCAGCAGGATGGCTACAGCGATCCCCACATAGGTGAGCACCTTCTTGCGGTTGCTCTTTTCGGGCTGGTAAGGTGGCGGTGTAGTACCGCCCGCACCGGGTCCCTGATAGTTGCCGCCCGGCATACTGCCAGGCTGCGCACCATTTTGAGTTCCGTATGGCGGTGGTGGGGGAGTCTGCTGCTGAGCAGCAGTCTGAGCGGTCTGAGCATCGGCATAGAAGAGCGGACGCAGTTCCTCAACCTGCCAGGCCGGAGTCCATTGCGGCATACCCTCGGCCCACACGAGCGTGTCGGAAGTGATATTGCGCTGACGCAGTTCGTCGATGCTGAACGGACCTTGCTGTACGTCGTTGATAACAATGAAATATTGCATAATCTAAATTGCTTTTATTAAAAAACAAAGTAGCGCATGAGAGCGAGTTCTCTGCCCTACTCCACCGTCACACTCTTGGCGAGGTTGCGCGGCTGGTCGACGTTCAGTCCCTTCTCCACGGCAATGTGATAAGCGAGCAACTGCAAGGGGATCACGGTGAGCAGCGGCGCCAGAGGAGCCAATGTCGGCGGCACATTGATCACCTCGTCGGCGATCTTCTGCACCTCGGTGTCGCCCTCAGTGATGACTGCAATAATGCGGCCGCCACGAGCCTTGACCTCCTGCATGTTGGAGACGACCTTTTCATAGCCTTCGTGGTGCGTGGCGACAAAGAGCACCGGCATCATGTTGTCCACCAACGCAATAGGACCATGCTTCATCTCTGCGGCGGGATAACCCTCAGCATGGATGTAACTGATTTCCTTCAGCTTCAATGCACCCTCCAAGGCGACCGGATAGTTCCATCCGCGACCAAGGTATAGGAAGTTGGTGGCGTAGGTATAGGTACGTGCCAACTGCTTGATGCAGTCGTTCTCCTTAAGCAACTTGTCAATCTTGTCTGGAATCCGACCCAATTCTTTCGTCAGACTGACGAACTCATCGTGGCCGACTGTGCCCTTTGCGTTGGCGAGAGCCAGGGCGAGCAGCGTCAGGCAGGTAAGCTGTCCGGTGAAGGCTTTTGTCGAAGCCACACCGATCTCGGGTCCTACGTGGATATAGATTCCCGTGTCGGTCTCGCGTGCGATACTGGAACCGACGGCGTTGACGATACCAAAGATAAACGCGCCACGCTCCTTGGCCTGTTTGATGGCAGCCAACGTATCGGCGGTCTCACCACTCTGCGAGATGGCGATGACCACGTCGGTAGGCAGGATCACGGGATCGCGATAACGGAACTCCGAGGCATAGTCCACCTCTACGGGAATCTTGCAATAATGCTCGATGAGCTGCTTGCCGATGAGTCCGGCGTGCCAGCTCGTACCACAGGCCACGATGATGAAGCGTGTGGCAGAGAGCAGACGGGCGCGGTTGTTGCGCACGGCCGAAAGGATGACCTTGTCGTCGAAGAGACGGCCGCTCATACAGTCACGCAGACAACGCGGCTGGTCAAAGATCTCCTTGAGCATGAAATGGGGGAAGCCACCACGGTCGAGCATGTCGAGATCCATGTCGATCTGCTTGACGCTGACATCGACCTTTTTGTTTTTCAGGTCGATGATCTTCAGTTCCTTGCCAGGCTGGCATACTGCGATCTGCTCATCATCGAGGTACACGACGTTCTGCGTGTAGCCTGCGATTGGCGTAGCATCTGAGGCGACAAAGAACTCACTGTTGTCCTTGCCGATGCCCACGACGAGCGGAGAACCTTTGCGGGCAGCCACGAGCGTGCCGGGATCGCGCCGGTCGAGTACGGCGATGGCGTAAGCACCGATGCATTTGTTCAGTGCATGGCGCACAGCTTCGGCCAGTGAGCACTTGTGCTTGTCCTGTGCATACTGTATGAGTTGCACGAGCACCTCGGTATCTGTTTCGCTTTTGAAGGTGAAGCCCTTCTCGGCAAGCTGTTTGCGCAGGATGGTATAGTTTTCAATAATACCATTGTGCACGATGACGATGTTGCCGGAGTCCGACACATGAGGGTGAGCGTTGCGCACCGAGGGCTCTCCGTGAGTAGCCCAGCGGGTATGTGCAATACCCACCGTACCCGAGCAGTCCTTGCCGGCAGCGGCTGTCTCCAGGTCAGCGACCTTGCCCTTGGCCTTGTAGACGTTGAGCTGGTCCTCGGCATTGATCAGTGCCACACCGGCAGAATCGTAACCACGGTATTCCAGGCGGTGAAGTCCGCCAATCAATATGTCATAGGCCTGACGCTGGCCAATGTATCCTACTATTCCACACATAAGTAATTTCGATTTTAGAAATTGTTGAAATCTTCAGTCCATTCCCTGTTGAGCATTCGCTCAGCATTCCTTGAACTGCTTCTGATGTTCGTTCCACGAGAAGCCATGCTCAGCAAGATAGCTCTTGAGATGGTCTGGTTCACAATTAAAGCAATAGCAGAGCTCAGACAGCGAGTCAAACTCTTCGTCGCGCAACAGCATATTCACTGCCGAGACCAGCATTGCCGGGTCTTTAGGTAAATGATCCATGATCTATTCAAAATAATAGAGGAACTGAGCCTCGCCCTGCAGTGCAGGCTTGCGCTGACCCTCGATCTCGATCTTGAAACCGATATAAGCCTTGCAGATGCCGCGCAGGTTTTCGATCTTGTCGAGCTTGGCATTGAGTCGGATGCGACTGCCGGTGATGACGGGCACGCCAAAGCGCATCTTGTCCATACCATAGTTGACCATCATCTTCAGATGGTTCACCTCGATGATCTGTCCCCACAGATGGGGCAGCAGCGAGAGAGTCAGATAGCCATGCGCAATCGTGCTCTTATAGGGGCTCTCACGCTTGGCACGCTCCACGTCGACGTGGATCCACTGATGGTCGAGTGTAGCGTCGGCGAACTGGTTGATGCGGTCTTGATCCACCTGCAACCAGTCTGATATTCCTAATTGTTGTCCCTCGTGAGAAGCAAACTCCTCAAAGGAGTTGATAACAAGTTTTTCCATGTATGTCCTAATCTAATGATATTACTCGCAAAATTACTGCTTTTTTCTTAAAGAAGCATCGTTTTCACGTTATTTTTCAATTTATATGTACCTGAAAGCCACTTGAAGTTTGATGATTTTACATTACCACTATGCTTTTCCATCTTGATCAAAGATGGACAGAAAATGCTCTGAACTTACGACGGGAGTCCCCTCTTGTGGGAAGTGCTTTTCGTTGCGGGTAATAATATAATCACATTCAGCAGCTATAGCAGCCTGATATTGCAACATATCCTCAAAATCCGGCATGTCACTGTTGAGAGCTTTACTGCACTGTTCGTCATCCATTGTCAGCGCATAAATGTATTGCTTGTATGCTTTGATAATGTTAATGGAATTTGCTAATTTATAACTGCTTCTAAGTATATAAGTACAGTTGGCAAAGGTCAAAGGTGTAGCGCATAGAAAAATCTTTCCTTCAATACCCATTTTCATAATGGCATTGGCAGGAACATTAAAAGGTTTCCGCTGTGTCATCACATCCAAGATAATATTGGTGTCAAGAAAGACTTTCTTCATCCTTTGATAAATTTACCTTCCAAATATCTGCTTTTTGCCTTCTCGCCATTCAAGTCATCAGCATCAATATGAAAACCCTTTGTCATGCTAATTAACTCTTCGAGTTTCATTTCTGCCTCATCAGCTTGTTTGTGTGACGGACGCAGTTTTTCCAAATAGGAGACCAGCATCTCCTTAACACTCGTGTTGTGCGCTGCTGCGTATGCAGAGGCCCCACGATAAACATCCGGACTTACTGTAATCTGTATATTCATCTTCTATCTATTTTTGCAAAGATACTGAGAATATTCCAAAGGAGTGGTAAGAAACAAGAAAATCTTCGTTCAAAGAGGAAGACACCTTGTTCAGCCTTTGATGACGCCAAAATGTATGAGCGCATTCTTCACGCCCTCGTCGTCGACAGCCGTGGTGATGTAGTCAGCCACAGCCTTGACGTTGTCGGTGGCATTGCCCATTGCCACGCCGATACCGGCCTGCCGGATGATGGGGATGTCGTTGCCCCCGTCGCCGAAAGCCATTGTCTCGTCGATGCGGAAGTGCTCATAGGCGGCCATGGCCACGAGCCCTTTGCCCTTGTCGGCGGCTTCCTGGGTGATGTCGACAAACTCCTTGGTCCAGCGGCCACCGACGCAATGGGGTATCAAGGGCATGAGCTGAGCCTCTTCGTCGTCAGTGATAAACGGTGTCACCTGCAGGATGTCCTGCCGGAGCACGTTGCCGAGCTCGTCAAAGTCGATGTCGGTCAATCCCAGTCCCTCACCGAACGACTTGTCCACGATGGGCTGGCGGTTGTAGACAGCAATGGTCTTCCGGCCAACGACGACGGCAGCCCGGTCGAAACGGTCACAGGCCTGCAAGATCGTCTGCACGTCAGCGGGATCGATGGCGTGGCAGCAGACCGTGTCCTGACCTACAAAGCAGTAGGCGCCATTGGTCGTGATGTAGCCATCAATGAGATGTTCGATTTGGGAAAGATTGTTGATGAACTGTATAGGCCGGCCCGTGGAGATGAAAATCTTCACGCCACGGGCCTTCGCCTCAGTGAGAGCGTCGACGGTAGCCTGTGGAATGCGATGCGTGCGAAAGCTCACCAGCGTGCCGTCAATGTCGAAAAATAGTGATCTGATCAATATACTATATATAATAAGGTGGTAAAACGCATTATTTCTTCTCCTTGTTCTTGCGGCGTGCCATAAAGGCTCCGGCCGCAATCAGCAGGGCGAGAATGCCATAAGAGCAGTAGGCCAGTGTCTCGGTCGTGCGGATGGAAGCAGGATGGAAGTCCAGAACGACCTCATGCTTGCCGGGCTTCACATTCAGGGCGCGCAGGATATAGTTCACACGTCCCAGTTCAGCCTTCTGTCCGTCGACGGTTGCTGTCCATTCGGGATAATAGATCTCGGAGAACACGAGCACGCCGCCCTTGTCGGAGTTCACCTCGTAAGTCAAGTGGTTGGGCTCGTAGCTCTTGATGACCGCCATGGAGGTACCGTCCTGCTTGACGGCTTTGCCAAGCTGCTCACTGAACTGCTTGTCAGCGACGGCCTCATGGTGCAGGTCGATCTTGCCCACGCGGTCGATCTCCTGATTGGCATTGTCGACATAGTCAACCTTGTCCACGAACCATGCGTTGCCCTGAACGTAAGGATTCTGCAAGGGCACAGTCTGTCCGCTCTGCAACGGCAGTATGAAGTATTTGGCGTTGAGCATGTTCAGCACAGGCCACACCTTCGATCCGTCGACCTTGGTCATGTCGCCGCCAGCCTTTGAGATGGCAGGCATCATCTTCTGCATTTCAGGAGCGATATAGGCGTCGATCATCTCCTGATAGCGGCGCAACTTGGCAGGATGATAGCCGCCGATGCTCTTGTGATAATAAGAAGTCTCGTTCTCGTTGAACGTGTTTGACGCGAGATTCAGCACACGATAGTCCAGTCCCTTGTCTTTGAGAATCTGCCGGTCTGTGGCTGTCATTGGCTGGTCGCTGTTGCGCACGCTGGCCTCGACAAACATGCCGTCGTTGAGATAGCGCTTGTTGACCTGCCACATATCCACGAGGCAGAGCACCGTCACGCAGCCCACGAGCAGCTTGGCGTTGAGCTTCTTATACTTATAGAGCATGAGCAGTGCCGTGCCGAGGGCTACGATGATGAACGAGCGCAGGGCATCGGAACTGAAGATATACTCACGGATGGCCGTCAGATTGGATTTCAGCGGACCAAGATATTCAGCCGGGATCTGTGCCAGGGCCTGATTCTCCTGCGCCGAGATATAGTCGGGGAAGAACACGGAAGGCATCAGCCAGAAGAGCAGAGCAATGCCGCCGGTGAGCGCAAAGCTCACCCACACCCAGCGAATCTTGGTCTTAAGGATC